>ERZ857922.68-NODE-68-length-139787-cov-10.597208_pt1 | contig 139787 bp, 109 predicted proteins | sample MGYA00519579_ERZ857922 | MGnify/ENA primary metagenome ERZ857922 (study PRJEB31778, sample SAMEA3449375) | human gut metagenome | biome: human gut; feature: human-associated habitat; material: faeces | place: United Kingdom | collected 2010/2012 ... | reverse complement strand
GCAACGGATTATTATGAGGAAACAGACGATCTGGAACGAAAAGCGAAAGCTTGGTTCTATAAGGGGCGGATCAACCAAGACTTAAATCAGCCCCTAAAGGCACAGGAATATTATCTCAAGGCATTGAGAGAAGAGGAACAGATTAAGGACTATGCGTTACTCGGCAGAATCAATAATAATATAGGTATGCTCTATACCTACCAAACAGTTTACGACAAAGCGTTACCCTTTCAGAAAAAGGCCGTTGAGGATTTCCGTACGCTAAAAGACTCAATGGGGCAAGTATTTGCGTTACGGGACTTAGGCCGAACCTTCTTGATGCTGGGATATCAAGACAGTGCGATCATCTGTAACCAAAAAGCGATCGCCTTAATGGGAAAGAACATCCTCCCTTCCGTTTATACGGAATTGGCCGGCCTTTATATAGAAGAACAACGCTTGGAAGAAGCACATGGATTATTACAGACATCTTTACAAAATATAGTGAAACCACAAGCCAAATATCCCGTATACCTGGTGCTTGGTGAACTTTATAAAAAAAACTGTCAAATTGACTCAGCTCGTTTCTACCTACAAGCATGCGCAGATTCCGCACCTTTGCCTAAGACACGTGCCGGAGGACTTTTCCAGTTAAAAGAAATCGCCTTCGTTCAAAAGCAATGGGAGCTAGCCGCATCATTATCCAATAGATACGAGCCGCTACGGGATTCCATAGAAAAGGAAAAGCGGGCCGAATCCATACGAAATACACAAGCACTTTATTCTTATAACGAAATCGAACGGGAATTATGGGAAGCACGGCTCTACGCCTCCCAACAGAAGTTCTTTTATATTTTATCCATAATAGGCTGCCTTGCTCTGCTAGTAGGAGGCATTTTCACGTTCATCCGTTATAGGCAGGAGCGAAAAAACGCATTGCGACAATTAAAAGACAATGAGAAACAAATCCTTAAAAAAGAGCAAGAGATAAAAGATTTATCCTCTGTCAGAAATAGTTTGCAACGTGATATACAGGAACATAAAATAAAAGAGCAGCAACTAACTCAAAAAAATGAAAAACAACTAAAAGAGACAAGTGAACAGCTAGAGCTAAAGTGCAAACAACTGGAGAAATTGTCCCATATCAAAGAAAGTCTGGAGCAAGACATGTCCATCCTCAAAACAGAGAATTCCAATTTAAGAAACCAAGAGGAAACAAGGAAGGAGAAATTAGCGCAATTACAGATAGGACGATTGTATGAACGGTTTCGCTCCCCCATATCTTGGACTCCAACAAACGACGATTGGAACAAGCTTTTCGTTGCGGTAGAAGCATGTTTCCCTAACTTCGCGATAGGTTTACAAAAGTCTGCACCCTTAAACGAGTCCGAGAAAAAGATCTGCTACCTAATCAAAATAGGAGTAAAGCCTGGGGCGATCGCAATCCTGCTCAATCTGGAAAATGCCTCCGTGTATCGAAAAAGATTATACAAAAAGTTAACCGGCCAAGAAGGAAATGCCAAAAGTTTAGATAAACATATATCTGAATTATAGAACTATACATATAATTAGTCATGAAAATGAACAAATATTGAACAAACCTTCTTACATTGATCAAGCTCTGTTCAATATTTGTTCATTTTCCTATTGCTTTTTCACAGATCTTTACCTACACAAAATCAAAGTTTCAATACTAATAAATAAAAATAGCGTTATGAAAACACCTTTGTTAGCCTTATGTATCCTTTTAGGATCATTTCTCTCCGTTACATTTGCTTATGGAGATGATATCCCCACCCAAGGGAGGTGGGATGATGAACGTTATCGCTCCATTACGGCGTTACCTCCTACATTATTTATAGAAGGGAATGTATTAAACGTAGAATTTACGGAAGCATTGAATGATCTAACGATCCGCATCATGGATCATGCAGGTAATATAATGTATGAGAATATACTTTCCAGAGAAACAGGAGATATTATCAACATTCCATTGGACGGGATAGAAACAGGCGCATACCAAGTAGTCTTGACCCATAAGCTAGGATGGCTAGTAGGGGAATTCGAGATTAAATAAAGCATATGGCAATCCCTAAAATCATACATCAAGTCTGGGAGGGGCGTACAGAACCATGTATGCCCACCCGCTTACAAATCTTGGCAAGAACTTGGCGAGAGCAGAATCCAGATTGGGAATATCACCTTTGGAACGGAGAGGAAATGGATGAGTTGGTAGAAAAACATTTTCCGGAGTATCTTTCCTTGTATAGAAGTTTTCCATACAATGTACAACGTTGGGACACGATTCGCTATATGATATTATATGTATATGGGGGAGTCTATACGGATTTGGATACGGAATGTTTCAAGCCAATCGAACCATTATTAAAAGACGTGATGATAGGATTTGGCGAGGAGCCTCCACAACATAATTTCTACCCGGGTATATCCACTCTAATAGGAAACGCATTTATGGTTTCTGAGCCAGGATGCAGAGGATGGATAGAGATATTAAAAGAAATTACTGATGCGATGCAACGGGACTATCCGGTACAAAAAGTGATGCATACAACAGGCCCATTGATGATATCACGGGTGTTTAATATCTTGAAGAAAAGATACGAGGTTACTCTTTTCCCTTATTCAAAAGTAACGCCTGTGACGAAAAATGATATGGGAGCATATATCTATCAAGGAAAAACCTCCTCTTTCCATGAAAAAATAAAGGAAGCATATTGTTCTCATTACTTTTTTGGCAGTTGGGATACGAATTTCTCATTTTACAATTAATGAATGATATGAAAGAGTTATTCATTCAATACAAGGACATCCTAAAGGATCTTCTCCGTTATGGCGTACTAAAAACAGAAACCCTAGAAAGCCCTGGATTATATAATGGCAGGTTAGGCATGGCTATTATATTTTATGAATACAGCCGTTATAGTAGGGACGCTTTATATGAACAATTTGCGGATGAGATATTAGAGTCTGTAATGGAGCTGCCGGATAATTTATCTCTTGACTTGGCTGATGGATTATGTGGCATTGGATGGGGAATTACCTATCTACACCGAAGAGAGTTTATTGTAGGAACTCTAGAAGACATGCTGGCAGAGATTGATTCTAAAATATTACTTAATAATGTATTTGATGCAGATTGTGAAATTTATTTAGGAGCAAGAGGCATTTATCCTATTTCAGAGAGGAGCAAAAATAGGTATGGCGAGAATGATATTTTGAAATTGATTTGGAAAACAGGTTTAAATGAGTTTTGAGCAGAATATATTATTAAATCGTATAGTAAATCATTTAATACTTCATTCTTGTAGTTTAGATGATGTAGGCTTGTTTCATGGGAAAACGGGTGTCGTTTTATTCTTTGCTCATTATGCAAGGTATACGGGTATAGAAATGTATGATGATTTTGCGGAAAAACTATTAGAAGATATTGCTAACAACATTTCTAAGGCATTGCCAATTAACATGGAATTTGGTTTGTGCGGTATAGGCTGGGGAATTAATTATTTGATTCAAAATGGATTTATGAAAGGGGATCCAAATGAGATACTTGCAGATATTGATGAAAAAATAATGGAGAGAGACTTGAGACGAGTGAAGGATTTGAGTCTAGAAACAGGTTTGATGGGCATATATTATTATATCCAGTCTAGGATGGAATTTTCGGTATGTAATGGAAAAGATGTACCTTTTGATCATAGTTATCTATCTGAATGGAGAGATGTTGCAGGAAAAATGAATGTTTGTGATTCGTTAAATATTTTATCTCTAATTTCAGAAAAAATAGAGCCGAAAGATTTTTCTACTTGGGATTTAGGTTTAGTGAATGGATGTGCAGGTTATGGACTTAAAACAATGATGCGATGATACATGTTTATATATTTGACAGAGAGTGTGTTGCATCTAATTATGGAATAGGTGTATATATAGCCCAAATTGCACGTTCTTTTAATCAGACAAAAAATGTGACTGTAAATATTATAAAATTGTATTCAGAAGAGGCAGAGTATAAGATGACCTATACGGGTCTTTTTTATTTGCATGAAATACCTAGAATTGACCAAAATGCTGATGTATATGAAAAACTATGTTGGTATTTATTGAAGGCAAATGTGTCTTTCGGGCAAAAAAATGTTATATGCCATTTTAACTATGTAGATGATTTATGTTTAGCGCAATTGATAAAGAATGAATATCCAAATATTCAGATTGTTTTAACTGTTCATTATCAACAATGGTGCTTTGCACTGGATGGAAATTTGGATTATTTTATTGAAAATATATTAAAAAAGAATCCGGAAGATTTACCCGTAATAGATAGGAATATATATAAATCGTTTTTGAGAGAAAAACTATTTTATGATTGTGCAGATTGCGTAATATGTTTGTCTGAATTTACGAAGAATGTAATAGAAAAATATTATCATGTAAATGAAGATAAGATAGTCGTTCTGAAAAATTTTGTAAGTGATGAATATATTCGATTGTCTGGTGCAAGAAGAATATTGTTGAGGAATAAGTATATGTTTGGAAGTGAAGAGAAGTTAATTTTATTTGTTGGAAGACTTAATAGGATAAAGGGGATAAATTTCTTGATAGAATCATTTAAAAAAATATTAGAAGAAATTGCAAATTGTCGTTTACTTATTGTGGGTGATGGAGATTTTCAGACCTGCCTAAAGTTAGGGGATAAAGTTTGGAGTAAAATGATTTTCTTTGGATATTTAGAACGTGATGAATTGTTTGACATCTATCAAATATCTGATATTGGAGTATTGCCATCAATGCATGAACAATGTTCTTATACAGCAATTGAAATGATGATGTTTGGATTGCCCTTCATTACAACAGACACTACAGGGCTAAATGAAATGGCCGTTTCTAATGAATTGAAGGTAAAATTACACTATTCAAATAGAAATGCATATGTATCATCTGATAGTTTGGCATCTAAAATAATCCATCTTTTGAATAGTGAAAATGAAGGAATACTGTTTGATAAAAGTAGGAATTCATACCTCAAATATTATGCCGAAAATAATTCCATTAAAATGGAATTGCTCTATAAATCTTTATTTATTAACAATTAATTATCTATCAAATGAAACAGTTAGGACGTTTAAAGTTAACGCAAGTGAACTCTAAGAAGTTGCAAAAAAAGGATTTGGGTTCATTGAAAGGTGGAGCCTTCTGTACCAGCTACAATTGTTCTTGTAGTGGAACTACTTTTACAAGTGGTTTGAGTGATGCTGTATTAGAGGATGATTCTCATCGCTAAGCATTAACGGAGGTGTCAAAAGTCAATTTCTACAAGCTTCATTTGTTGCTTTTTGCAAAATAGAAGTATGTCAAATTGGTTGAAAAAGTAAGCTCGATTTGGCTTTTTGATATTATATGGTAGAATGAGGTTTTTTTGCACCTCCATTTAAAAAGTGGTTGACATGAAAGCATATCAATTTAAAAGTATTATATTTAAAACAGGGAATGCAAATTACTATGTTTTTTCCCAATCATTGGGTTGTGTCCTGTATTTGCATCCGATAATTCTTTATTGCCTGTGTAAAAGTGGTCAGTATATGACTGTTGATAAATGCGATATATGTGATAACTCAATTGATATTTCCATGTATTCAAAGAAGGAAATAGAGTATTATATCCGAAAGTTGGAATTGTATATTGAATTGGGAATATTTTCATGTATTGAGAAAGAAAATGTATTCCTAAATGAGATAAAAGAAAAAGATGTTGTTGACGCTGTTGTAAATACAGAACAGTTAGCAATAGAACTGGTTCAAAATTGCAATTTGAGCTGCGTATATTGTATTTATGGTAAACTATATAAAAATCCATTTAAATATGGTAGCGTTGATGTGAACGTTATTAAAAAAGTTTTAGACTATTTGTGTATTATGTGGCACCAATCAAATATAAGTAAACACGAAATTAGAATAAACTATTATGGGGGTGAGCCTCTCCTTAAATTTAAAGAAATAGAAAATATTACAAGCTATTTGAAATCTAAAAAAATAGATAATGTAAAATTTACGTTTGGATTAACCACGAATGCTACATTGTTGAAGGAAGAAATAGTAAAGTATTTTGTTGATAATGATTTTGTAATAGCAATAAGTATCGATGGGGATGAACAATCTAATAGCTATAGAATATATAAAAATGAAACAAAAACATATAATGATATATATAGAAATATTGAGTTTGTAAAGAATAATTATCCTGAATATTTTAAAAAAAATGTTCATTTCATATCTGTTTTGCATGATAAAAATTGCGACTTTGATATTAGAAATTATTTTTTATCAGAATTTGGAGTAAATAGAGTAAATATTGGAGCTTTAAATCGTATTGACTTAAATGAAGATAGAATCAATGATTTTGAACGAATGTTTCGCCCTGTAAAAGGTCAATATGATATTGTGTTAAATAAAACAGTATACAAATTATATAAAGAAGTTTTAAAATTTAATAACAATTACCCTTTCCCGGAAAAGAATGAAACGAAATTAAGGAGAAGAAATTATACAGGAACATGTGTTCCATTAAAAAAGAAATTGTTCATTACGGCTGATTATTTATTAATGCCGTGCGAGAAAATTAGTTTTGATGTTAATTTTGGTTTCATTTTTAAAAATGGTAAAGTTAATAATATTGACTTTAAAAAAATATCAGATTTTCATAATAGAAATTTAAGATTTATCATGGATGAATGTAAAAAATGCTATTACTCTGAAATGTGTACTTATTGCATCTATACATTAAATAAAGATAAAAAAGGCGATTATCATTGTGATAAATATATGGATAAAAAAAAGTTTTCTTCTTTTTTATCAATGTTGTTAACTAATATAGAAAACAATCAATAATAATATTAATATTAATTATAAATAGTATGAGAATAATATTAAGTGTTATCTTCGTTTTAATTGCAGCTTTATCAAATGCTCAGCAAAAAATTGATCTTTATGGGAATAAAACGAATTGCCAAAAGGTAAATCTCAGCAAAGTGGCTAAAGAAGTAACATATATTTCTTTAGAAACGACTCCAGAGTCTTTATTAAGTGAAGAATTGCAAATCTATTATGGAAAGGATGTTATCATTGTGGGAGATTTGCAGACCGGCTCTTTTTTTCGGTTTGATAAGTCTGGAAAGTTTTTGAATAAAATAGGTAATAAAGGAGATGGGCCGGAAGAATATCCTTCTGCTATCTCTTTTTATGCGGACTTATCAAATAATGTGTATTTGATAAGTCCGCAAACCAAATCGCTGTATCAATATACATGCGAGGGAAAATTTCAACGGAAAATCACTTTCGAGGAATCACCTTGGATGATTCAGAAAGTAGGAGCAGATTTCCTCTTTTACAACAATCGCTTTAATCGGATCGAAAACAAGAGCGACGTGAAAGAGCTTTTCCTTGCGGATAAAGACGGGAAGATCGTTCAGTCTTTGCCAACTACGATTACCGATAATCAAATGGATATGATGTTGTTTGAATTGCCTTTCTTTTATCGCTATAAAGGAAAATCTTATTATAAAAATCCTCTGTTGGATCAAGTTTATCAAGTACGGACCCCTCTTCAGCTGGAAGCAGCATATACGATTTACACAGGCCCGATGGTACGTAGCAAAAACGACCTCAAGAATCCTCAAAATTTGGCGCAGCAGATTTCTGTACGAAACATCGTGGAGAGTGATCGCATTTTGCTAATCACCTATGCGTATCAAAACATCTTTCATAATCTGATGGTAAATAAATCTGATGGGGTTTGCTTCAACCTGCGAAATGAATTACCCGGTGCATTCGTGGAAGATCTGGCACAAGGTCCTGATTTCGTCCCTTATTGGATGGCATCCTCAAACCAAGATGTATTAATTTCTCTATTGACAGAAGATAATCTGGAGAAACAATCGGGGCGATTCAAAAATATCTCTTCGAGTCAAAATGAGTTGGCAAACAGAAAATCCGGTGATAATCCTATTCTGGTTGTTGCGAAGCTTAAATAAATCATTAACTACCATATAAAGATCATTCTATAGTAAAATAATAATTGTATTATAGGAATTTATATATTAAATTCCTATATGAAATATGGTTTTATTGGGGTCTTTAAAATTCTTGTTTGTATGTCAAAAAAGCAATATTTATATATAGAGCCATTCGTATATCTCTCTTTGACAAATGATTCATTATTGCTATTTAATACTCTGACAAATAAAAGTGAAGTATTTGAAGAGTTAAGCATTGTGAATTTTTTCGCAAAAGCAATATCAAACAATCTATATATTAATGATATAGAATGGGATATATATCAAAATAGAAAGGATTGGATCGATTTTATTTCTTGGTTAAGGAATAGCTTTAGCGGTGATTTGTTGAGCATAGAAGGGACTCCTCCAATTATATCCAAACCGAATTTGGATGAGTTTAATATTGAATATATAGAGCTTAGCAAGATTATTAATTTGGAAATTTATCTCGCTTCAGACTGTAAACATCATTGTTGTGGTTGTGGTAAATATAATTATCAATTTTTATTTTGCAAGAAAAATTCATTCCTGAAATGTGTAGATAAAAAGTCGATATTTGTTTATATTGAAAAGATTTCTATTGATAGGATTTCTTCAATCTCATTAGTGGGAGGAAATATATGGGAGTATGTTACAGATTTGGATTTTATTAATAAACTTGCATTGTTAGATTGTGAAATTACTTTTTATGTAAATATTCGCAATTTAATTGGAATGGATTTGTCTTTAATGCATATATCAACATGTAAACTAAATATTCTTATAGATGAAAGTTTGGATTTTGATATTGTAAAAAGCTTTGATTTAGAAATAAAAAAAACAGGGATAGATTATACATATAGCATAGTAGTGAAAGAATTATCAAATATTATAGAGAATGAATTGTTCAATAAATCCATCTTTTTACCTTTTTATGATGGCAATGATTTATTTTTTCATGATTATGTGTTTTTAAATAAAAGTAATATTCTAAATTCTGATTTATCAATGCGAGAGATATATAATAAGACACATGTAAATACATGCTTTATGGGAAAGTTAATAATTGATTATGATGGATCTTTATATACATCTTTTAATCGAAAAAAGATTGGCAATATTAATCAAGATGATATGCATCTTATTTTTAATAAACTTTTTGACAAAAAAGCTTTATGGAGACTTTCAAGAAAGGATGTCCCTATTTGTAAAGATTGTTTATATAAATACATTTGCCCCTCTATATCTAATTATGAATTAGTAATGAATCGATTCGATTTGTGTAATGTCCATTCTTGCAATAAAAAATCCGTTCAATAGAAGTTTTTTCTCTGGGATATGACTTGGTAACGCTGCAAGGACAACGCTGAGCCTGTTGGTACACGGAAGATAAGCAAGAAGATCTATTGTTCAAGGATATGGAAATCATGGACTTGTTTGATATATCCGTCTGATTAGCTACTTTTAAGGAGTGTATAAAGAAAATCGTGAATTTGGATGTTTAAACCCTTCCCCACATATCGCCAACTGGACTCCATGGACTGCGGCCCCACCTGTCTTCGGATGATCGCCAAGTTCTATGGTCGTGTGTACTCGATCCAGAACTTACGGGAGAAAGCCTTCATCACACGGGAAGGGGTCTCCATGCTCGGTATCAGCGAGGCGGCGGAGGCGATCGGGTTCCGAACACAGGGCGTGCGGATCACGGTGGAGGAATTGGAAAAGGAATGTCCCCTACCCTGCATACTGCACTGGAACCAATGGCATTTCGTGGTTTGCTATAAGATAAGGAAAGGGAAGTTCTACATAGTGGACCCGGTGGCGGGACTTATCACCTATACGAGGGAGGATTCAAGCGGTGCTGGGTCAGTACCAAGGTGGACGGGCAGGATACCGGGACGGCGCTCTTGCTGGAACCGGGACCGGAGTTCTACGGGATGGAGGACGAGGGGAGAGACAGGAAACGTAACCTCGGATTCTTTTTCCGATATATATCGCCCTACAGGCGGGAGATGGCACAGCTCGTGCTGGGCATGGTGACAGCCAGCGTACTGCAACTCATCCTGCCTTTCCTCACGCAGGGCTTGGTGGATACCGGTATACGGGACAACAACCTAGGTTTCATAACCTTGATCCTTATATCGCAATTGGTGATCTTTATCGCCAAGCTATCCGTGGACTTCATACGGAGCTGGATATTGCTGCACGTAAACACGAGGATCAATATCGCCTTGATCTCCGATTTCCTCGCCAAGCTGATGCGCCTGCCCCTGCATTTCTTCGATACCAAGATGGTGGGCGATATCATGCAGCGCATCGGAGACCATGACCGCATCGAGGCTTTCATGACCTGCCCGTCTCGCCCGAGACGCAAGCCTCCGCAGAGATCGTAACGGAAGAATTACGTCTGATCGAACGATTCTTCCTCCCGATCAAACGGATCGTGAAGGAAGGATTTTAAAGTCGCTAGGGTCCATCATGCACCTTGTTTAGAACTATTATAGTTTAATAGCTGTACTGTTAAAACTAAAAACTTATATTTGCATGTTGATAAATAAGAGGGCGGGTGATTGTCCTGCCCTTACAGTGCAATGATTTAGATTATGTTAAAGCAACAGTTACAACAAAAGTTACAGCAAAAGCTATCCCCTCAGCAGATACAGTTGATACGGCTTCTGGAGCTTCCCGCGATCGAGTTGGAAGAACGTGTGAAGCATGAGCTGGAAGATAACCCAGCCTTGGAGGAAGGAAAAGAGCCTGTTGATGATTTTGAACGAACTGAAAGCGAGGAGGGGGGAGAAGAGATCCCTTCTGTTGATACTGAGACCGACCTTTCTTTGGGAGATTATTTAACGGAAGACGATATACCTGATTATAAGCTACGGGAAATGACCGAGCGTGCGGAACGGAAAGAGGATGTCCCCTTCTCCGTAAGCCAATCCTTGAATGAGTTTCTGTTACAGCAGCTCGGGTTAAGGGATTTACCGGATAAGCAAATGAAAATAGCGGAGTATATCATTGGAAATATCGATGATGACGGTTATTTGCGCCGGGACCTTTCGGCGATAGCGGACGATTTGATCTTCCAAGCCGGACAAGAGGTAGATGAGAAGGAGATCGAGTCTATCTTGAATATCATCCAAGATTTTGAGCCTGCCGGGGTAGGTGCCCGTGACTTGAAAGAATGTCTGTTGATCCAGCTGGATAAGAAGGAGAATACTCCGGTTACAAATTTGGCGATTCGTGTTTTGACCGAATATTTCGAGGAGTTCACCCGCAAACATTACGATAAGATCTTACGAGGTCTCGATATCGATGAGGAAACGTTAAAGAAGGTCATTCACGAGATTACTATGTTAAATCCGAAACCCGGAAGTAGTTGGGGTGGTTCTATGGAAGTGGCGATGAGCCAGATCATCCCGGATTTCGTGGTGGAAGCGCATAATGGAGAGCTTATCTTGAGCATGAATAACCGGGGGGTACCGGATATGCGTATCAACCGGGAGTATGCCGAGATGTTTCAGGATTATACGGCGAATAAGGCGAACCAAACCGCTGAGAGGCGGGATGCCGTACAGTTCGTGAAACAAAAGTTGGATTCCGCCCAGTGGTTCATCGACGCTATCAAGCAACGTAATGAGACCTTGCAGCGTACCATGGAGGCGATTATCTATTTACAACGGGACTTTTTCCTGACAGGCGATGAGGCTACCCTCCATCCCATGATCTTGAAAGACGTAGCGGAGCGTGCGGGATATGATATCTCCACTATTTCCCGGGTAAGTAACAGTAAATATGTGCAAACGAATTTCGGTATTTATCCGTTGAAATACTTTTTCTCCGAGTCTATGCAGACCGATACCGGCGAGGAGATCTCGACCCGTGAGGTGAAAAAGATCATGAAAGAACATGTAGATGCCGAAGACAAACGAAAACCGTTGACCGATGAGGAGTTGGCTACGATCCTGAAAGAAAAAGGGTATGTCATCGCCCGGCGTACGGTAGCGAAATACAGGGAGCAACTGGGGATTCCGGTAGCTCGTCTGAGAAAAGAAATATAAAAGCGTATGAAACTATTCTCGAATATAATATCCTTCGTGTTCCATCCGTTGCTTATGGTGACCTATGGGATCGTGTTGGCGTTGATGTTTACATTTCTCGCCATTTACCCGTTACCTGTGAAGCTGCTGATTGCCGGAGGTACCTTTATTTCGACAGCGATAGTTCCCGGGCTTTTCATCTTCTTATTGGTGAAAAATGGCGCGGCCGGCGATATAGAGCTTTCCGACCGGAAGGAGCGGGTGGTTCCTTATCTGATTTTTATCACTTCCATCTTGGTATGTATCTTTTTCCTGTATAAGATGCTGATGCCGTTTTGGTTGTTAGCGATGCTGATCGGGGCTTGCGTAGCCTTGGTAATCGCCTTATGCATCAATTTTGCTTGGAAGATTAGCGCGCATGCCATTGGTATCGGCGGGTTACTGGGCGGTGTTATGGGAGTGGCGCGTATCCATATGATAAATCCCTACTGGGCTTTTATAGTCGTGTTGATCGTGGCCGGTTTATTAGGTACCTCGCGTATCTTTTTAAAAAGGCATACACCAATGCAGGTATATGCGGGGTTTTGTCTGGGATTTATATGTACCTTTGTAGCCTCATTAATGAGTTATATCTATTTATTCATCTAATAAAAACACTAAAATTATGAATTTTCCTGCAGATTTAAAGTACACAAAAGACCATGAGTGGATTCGTGTAGAAGGTGACGTAGCTTATGTTGGTATTACTGATTACGCTCAAGGCGAGCTAGGTGAGATCGTTTATGTAGACATTACGACAGAGGGGGAGACCGTCGCTCAAGAAGAGGTGTTCGGTACGATTGAAGCTGTTAAGACTGTTTCCGATCTTTTCATGCCGGTTAGCGGAGAGGTTTTGGAAGTAAACGCTGAATTGGAAGACGCTCCTGAATTGGTTAATGAAGACGCTTATGGTAAAGGTTGGTTAATCAAGATTTCTCTTACGGACGCTTCTGAGTTGGAGGAACTATTATCCGCTGAAGACTATCAAAAATTAATCGCTAAATAAGAATGACACCTGTTGTAAGTATTATCATGGGTAGTACCTCGGATCTACCCGTTATGGAGAAGGCGGCTAAGTTCTTGGATGAGATGGAGATCCCGTTCGAGATGCATGCTCTATCCGCACACCGTACTCCCGCTGAGGTGGAGGCTTTCGCCAAAGGAGCTAAAGGACGTGGAATCAAGGTTATCATCGCCGCTGCCGGAATGGCCGCTCATCTTTGCGGTGTGATCGCTTCCATGACGACGGTTCCCGTGATCGGCGTGCCTATTAACTCTACGCTGGACGGTATGGATGCCTTGTTGGCTATCGTACAGATGCCTCCGGGAATCCCTGTGGCTACTGTCGGCATCAATGGCGCTTTGAACGCTGGTATCCTTGCGGTGCAGATGCTTGCCGTCGGCGACGAGCAACTTCAGGAGAAGCTATCCGCTTATAAGGAGGATTTGAAGAAGAAAATCGTGAAGGCTAACGAGGAGTTGGCTAAGGTTTCTTTTAAATACAAAACTAATTAATTGAAAGTTGAAAGTTGAGAATTGAAAATTAAGGAGAAAGTCTCTCTTTAGGTTTTCAGTTCTCAACACTCATTCTCAATTTTCAATTCTCAATTTTCAATTAACAATGGCTTACTTTAATTACAACCGCCGTAAATCATCCGTTGCCCAAATCGGTGACACACCCATGGGAGGTGAGAATCCTATCCGTATTCAATCCATGGCTAATGTATCAACGATGGATACGGAGGCGGCGGTAGCTCAAGCGATCCGTATGATCGAGGCGGGAGCTGAGTATGTGCGTTTTACGGCACAGGGGGAACGGGAAGCCCGAAACTTGGGCGAGATTCGTAAACAATTGAATGAACAAGGGTATACGACTCCTTTGGTCGCTGATATCCATTTTAATCCTAGAGCGGCTGATGCCGCCGCCGGTGAGGTGGAAAAGGTACGTATCAATCCGGGAAACTATGTAGATAAGGTAAAGACATTCAGCCATCTTGAATATACGGATGAGGAATATGCCGCCGAGATCGAGAAGATCCGTGAGCGGTTCGTCCCTTTCTTGAATATTTGTAAGGCACATGGCACCGCTATTCGTATCGGTGTGAATCATGGCTCGCTCTCCGATCGTATCATGAGCCGTTATGGTGATACGCCCGAGGGGATGGTAGCGAGTTGTATGGAGTTTCTTCGCATTTGCCGGGAGGAGAATTTCCCGGATGTGGTTATTTCGATTAAGGCTTCCAATACCGTTGTCATGGTAAGGACCGTGCGGTTGTTGGTTCGTACGATGGAGGCCGAGAATATGCATTACCCCTTGCACCTTGGGGTAACGGAGGCGGGTGACGGTGAGGACGGGCGTATCAAGAGCGCTGTCGGAATCGGTACGCTTCTATGTGACGGTATCGGTGATACGATCCGGGTTTCCTTGAGTGAGGACCCCGAGGCGGAAATGCCGGTAGCGCGTAAATTGGTGGATTATATTAGGGAACGGGAAAATCATCGTCCTATCGAGGCTTCGATGGCTCCCGGTTTCGATACGGTGGCGACATGCCGTCGTATAAGCCGTGTGGTGGAGGGTATCGGAGGTACTTTCCCGCCAGTCGTGATCTCCGATCGTAGTAACGGGGATTTTGAGTTTGATCATTTGTCCTTGCCGGACTATATATATATAGGAAAGGAAGATCCGGATAATTTGCCGGATAATTTCCGTTTATTGGTAGACGCTCATTTTTGGAAAGAGCGTCCGAATGCTTTTCCTTGCTTCATCGCCTCGGAAGCGGAGGAGTTAAAGGATTACGATTGTCCGCTTAAGTTTATCCGTCTGACGTATATGGATCTTACGGATCGTATGTTGGAGATCTTGAAAGCGGATAAGACCGTGGTGGTTTTATTAAGTACACATCATCGGAATGGGGTTGGCTCGCAACGTGCGGCTATGCATAAATTGCTGATGGCGGGTTGTGACGTGCCGGTTGTCTTGCATCGTGATTTCCGGGAGACGGATGTGGAGTTGTTGCAACTGAAATCCGCCGCCGATTTCGGTACGCTTTTGCTGGATGGTTTTGGGGATGGCTTGATGCTGCACAATGAGGGATGCGAGGCGGTTGTCTCGGATCGCTGTATGTTCGGGATCTTGCAGGCTACAAGAACCCGTATCAGTAAGACGGAATATATCTCTTGTCCGAGTTGCGGACGTACCTTGTACGACCTGCAAACAACGATCGCCCGTATCAAGGAGGCTACTTCCCATTTAAAAGGCTTGAAGATCGGTATCATGGGCTGTATCGTAAACGGCCCCGGCGAGATGGCCGATGCCGACTATGGTTATGTGGGTGCCGGACGTGGACAAATCAGCCTGTATAAAGGTAAGGAATGTGTCCTCAAGAATATCCCCGAGGAAGACGCTGTAGAACGTTTAGTTCAGTTAATAAAAGAGAACGGGGATTGGGTTAATTAGTTAATTCATTACCTTTGTGGAGATCAAGGATTAGAACCTATTAAGAAGTATGACAGTAAATGAATTGAAATATGTATATATAGAGGAAACCATGAGTGCCTTAGGTAATGAGGAGCTTATGGAAGCGATTCTTGATGCTGTAAGAAAAGTAAAAGTAAAGTTTCAAGAAAGACAAGAGGTTTCTGATAGTTTGTTTGGAGATGTACCGGCATTACCTCATTCGATCGCTCAATTGAAAGAAAGTCTAGGGAGGGCTGAAGAGGATCGTGTCGCTGGACGTTTTACCCCGAGCGAGAAAGTCTTTCAAGAGCTAAGAAATGAATATCCGTTCTTATGCAAGTAGTTTGGCTTGATGAGGCTAAGGTGTTGTTTAAGGAAGCGATATCGTTTGGTTTTCTTGCTTTTGGGGAAAAGGCCGTGATTCGTTTTGTGGACGAAGTGCAGAGAACAAATGAGCGGCTGTCTGTTTTCCCTCGTTTAGGTAAGATTGAACCTGCTTTGAGAGGGCTTGAACGAGAGTATCGCAGTTTGGTTGTTCATAAGAATTATAAGGTTATTTATTATATAGATGATGATATGGTCTTTATCGCTTCGTTTTGGAGCACTCGGTGTAATCCGAATAGTCTCCGTTCGGGAATAAAGAAAATAAGATAATATATGAAAGTAAGAATTATCAATAAATCGCATCACCCGCTGCCGGGTTATGCGACTCCTTTATCTGCCGGGATGGATATCCGGGCGAATTTGTCGGAATCGGTTGTGTTGAAACCGTTGGAACGTAAATTAATCCCGACCGGACTTTATATCTCGCTGCCGGAGGGCTATGAGGCCCAGATGCGTCCGCGTAGCGGGCTGGCTTTAAAGCATGGGATAACCCTGCTGAATACGCCGGGTACGATCGATGCCGATTATCGGGGGGAGATCGGTATCATTCTCGTGAATCTATCTTCCGAGCCTTTTACGGTGAATGATGGTGAGCGTATCTGCCAAATGGTTATAGCCGCTCATAGCCATGTGGATTGGGAACTCGTGGAGACGTTGGATGATACGGAGCGGGGAGCCGGGGGATTCGGTCATACCGGAAAAGAATAAGAATAATAAGGTTAACAAGAATAATAGGATGTTTAAGCAACTGATATATCTCATCTCTTTCCTCTCGTTGGTCGCTGTGCTCCCGGCTGGTGCTACAGAAACGGAGAAGGATCAACGTAAATTCGATTACTTCTTTTATGAGGGCTTGAACTTGAAGAACGCCGGGAAATTCGACGCCGCTTATGATGCCTTCAACCATTGCTTGGAGATTGACTCTACGGCGGCTCCGGTCTTGTATGAGCTTTCTTCTTTTTATGTGCAGTTGAACCGTCCGGAGAAAGCGGTCGAGATGTTGAAAAGAGCCGTAGCCAACAGTAAGGATAATTTCACGTATAAAATGGCATTGGCGTCTATCACCCGGAATCTGGGTATGTATGGCGAAGCCGCCGAGGAGTACGAGGAATTGGTTCGTGATTATCCGGAGAAGGAGGAGTTGAATTATTATCTGGCCGATGCCTTGACGCAAGCCGGCGAGATCGGGAAAGCGATCGAGGCTTATGACGCGTTGGAGTCGGTTATGGGTATGAACGAGGCGATCTCCATGCAGAAATACAAACTGTACGTCCAGTTGGAGAAACCGGAAGAGGCTTTCAAGGAGATCGAGAAGCTAGCGGCTAAATATCCTATGGAGGCCCGTTACCAGATCGTATTGGGCGATCTTCATTTGGAAAACGGGGAGATGGACAAGGCTTTGGCTTGCTATCAAAAAGCGAATGAGATTGATCCGACTGACCCTTATTATATCGTCTCTATGGCCAATTACTACGAGGCGAAAGGAGATAAGGAGGCCGCCGAGCAGCAAATCCGTAGCGCTTTGGTAAACGAGAAGCTGGACGTGGAGACGAAAGTGAACATCCTTTCCCGGTATATCTTGAAACTGCAACAAACGAAGCAGGGAACTGAGAACGCGAACCATTTATTCCAAACCCTTTTGGAGCAACATCCGGAGGATATTGACTTAAAACTGATGTATGGCGGTCTCTTGATGGCCCAAGGAAAGACAGAGGAGGCGAAATTCCAGTTCCAGTTGGTAACCGAGATGGAACCGGGTAACGCCGGGGCTTGGCAGCAATTGCTGAATCTGGCTTTGAAAGGGGAGGATATCCCGGAGGTCATCCGTATCTGTACGGCTTGTATGGAGCTTTTCCCCGAGTCGCCGGAATATTACTTCTATCTGGGTATCGCTTACTACCAACAACAGAAATATCAAGAAGCCTTGAATACCTATTATGCGGGCTTGAATATCATTCCGAAGGAGAACCTGCCGCTGAAATCGGATTTCTACGGCCAGATCGGTGATATTTATTACCAGATGGGGCAATTGGATCAAGCGTATAAAGCGTACGATGAGGCGTTGAAGTACAATGACAAGAACGTGGTCGTACTGAACAACTACAGTTACTTCCTTTCCTTGGAGAAGAAAGACTTGAAGAAGGCGGAGCGTATGAGCGCCCAATGTATCAAGCTGGAACCGGACAACGCCACGTATCTGGATACCTACGCTTGGATCTTCTTCGTACAAGGAAACTATACCTTGGCGAAAATCTATATCGAGAGCGCTTTGGAGAAAGATAAGACAAAGAGCGCCGAACTCGTGGATCATTATGGGGACATCCTTTTCATGAACGGTGATAAGGAGAAAGCGGTGGAGCAATGGAAAAAGGCGAAAGAGATGGGGAAGGATTCCGAGATCTTGAACCGTAAGATCGCCGAGCAACAATATATAGAAGACGAGAACGCGAAATGAAAAGAGACTATTTCTTGACCTTCCTGTTATGTGGAGGTCTTTTACTTTCGATGTTGACAGGCTGTAAATCGTCCAAGAAAGTCGGGACGGTGGAATCCGCTAGCGTGAAGGCTCATAATGAGTTCTTCCAGTCGGTGGAGGATCAATCCTTCCAGTTCCGTACCTTGACGGCCCGGTTGAACGTGGATCTGGATATCCCCGGTAAGCAAATGAGCTCTCGGGTGGATATGAAGATGGTCAAGGATAGTGCTTTCCAGCTGTCGGTACAGCCATTTCTCGGGATCGAGATCTTCCGTATCGAGTTGAGCCGGGATACGATCAAGGTGGTAGACCGCATGAATAAACGCTATATGATCGAGAATTATTCCAATTTGCAAGGGCAGACTCCGATCGAGTTCAACTTCTACAATTTGCAGGCTCTTTTCACGAATCATCTGTTTATCCCGGGGGAGCAGGGCGTTTCCCGCAAGCACTATAATCGTTTTAAGCTGAATCAAGAAGGTCCGGTAGCCGAGATCAAGACCAAGGATGCCATGGGGTTATTTTATACCTTTAAGGCGGACGGCGAGGAGAAACTTCTCTCTACCTATGTAGCGGACCCTTCCGATCGTTATGCCTTGCAATGGCTGTACGAGGATTTTCGCTTGGTGGATCGGCAGCCGTTCCCGATGTTGATGGATGTGCAGGTGTTGAAGAACGGGAATCCCGAGGGTGGGGTGAAGATCCATTACTCCCGTATCCAACTGGACGAGCCGCTCAAGTTGGATTTTTCGGTTCCTTCTAAATATAAGCGTATTACCTTTGCGCAAGTATTGAAAACGATTACGAATCTGAATCAATAATCTATCATGAGGTACGTCTGGATCGTTCTATTGGCATTGTCTTTATCTACCGTGGTTTACGGTCAGAAATCCGCTGCTGTCCGTCAGTTGGAGCAGCAGCGCAAGGAGGCGTTGGCCGATATCGAGGAGACGAATAAATTATTACAAGAGACGGCCCAGACTGCTAAAACTTCCCTGAACCGTTTGAATCTACTTTCCAAACAAATTCTTTCGCGTAAGAAAGTCATCAGTTTATTGAATCAAGAGCTGGATGAGATCGAGAAAGATATCTTGAATATCCAAGGCCAGTTGCGCACCTTAAAACGGGAACTGGGCGATAAGCAGACGAATTACGGTAAATCGATGCGAGGGCTTTATAAACGCCATAGCTCGCAAGATAAATTGTTGTTTATCCTATCCGCCGAGAGTTTCTCTCAATCCATGCGGCGTATGCGGTATTTACGGGAATATGCGGATTGGCAGAAGCGGCAAGCGAATGACATCGTTGAAAAGCAGGCCGAGATCAGCCGCAAGCAAGCTGAGATGGAGAAGACCCGTGCCGAGAAGCGTACCCTTTTAGGAACTCGTCAAGAAGAGAGTAAGAAGCTAGAAAGCGAGGAAGCTTCTCAGAAAGAGGAAGTCCAGCTATTGAATAAGAGACAAAAGGATTTGAAGGCGGATCTCCAAAAGAAGCGTCGTCAAGCCGAGGCTTTAAACCGACAGATAGAGAAGCAGATCGCCGAGGAGATTGCCCGTGCCGAGGCCGAGGCGAAAGCCGCCCGTGAACGTGTGGAACGTGAGCGTCGTGCCCGTGAACAAGCTGCCGCTAAGGGTAAACCCGTACCGGAAAGTAAAAAAGAGCCGATCCGTGAGGAACGTGTGGCGGATACGAAAGGGGGCTATGCGATGACAAAGGCGGAGAAGCAATTGTCCGATAACTTCGCCAATAACCGGGAACGTTTGCCGTATCCGGTGGCCGGAAGACATACGATCGTCGCTACATTCGGCGAGCAACAGCATCAGGAGTTGAAATATGTTCGTACCAGTAATAGTGGTATCGATATCCAGACCTCACCCGGGGCGGATGCCCGTGCGGTATTCAATGGGGAGGTAACGCGTGTGTTCGTGGTGCCGGGGTATAATAATTCCGTAATCGTTCGTCATGGTAACTACTTGACGGTTTATAGCAATTTGAGTCAGGTATATGTAAAAGCAGGCGACCGGGTCTCTACCCGTCAAGCGATCGGAAGGATCTATTCGGATCCGGAAGATGGTAATTCCACGATCCTCCATTTCCAATTGTGGAAGGAAAAGACGAAGCTGAATCCGCAGCCTTGGTTGGAATAAAAGCGGTTGTGATATGTTAAAACTATGATGGGCATTATAAGGCTGTTACGATGCCTGTTGTAAGGATGCTAGAATGCCCATTGTAACAACCTTATAATGCCGATTGTAATTTTCTCGTTTAACGCTCGTTCAATACGTTGTATAACCCATTCAGGTCGTCGGCACCTACCAAGTCTACACCTTCCTTGATGAAGAAGCGTTTGAACTGCTCGGTATCCGGGGCGCCCCACCAACGGAATAGTTTTCCCTCATCGTGGACTTTCCGGATGATCTCACGCATCTTCTGTAGTTGATCGGCGGGCATCTCACCTTCGCCTTTCCATGTGAAGAAATCGGAGTAATTATCGCTTATGACCGGAGCGAGGGAAGCAGGGATGCCCTGTCCCAGATCCTTTATTTGTCCGTCGAGGAAGGTGAAGCGGCTGTTCTCTTTCGGCAGGCTGTTCTTCGGACGGTCGCCGGAAAGGAAGAAGAGGACGGCACCTTCTTTATATTCGCCGTTATCGACGGAACAGAAATATTCCTTGTAAGGCTCCATCTGTTTCTTTAATAGCTTGTACATCTCTTCGCCTTGTGCCTTGCAATCCACCATCAGGTAGAAAGGACGGTCACTATCGGGATAGACCTTACCTCCATTCGCTTGTATGCGGGCCACGAGCGGCTTGAGGTATAGGTTCTCGAAGGTAATGGCCGGGTTGGGTTCCGGGCGGTCATGGGAAACGTATAGCTCGTCATCGATCAGCCACAGATCGGCCTCCACGCAGTTGAAGCGGAAGGACAAGGCGTCCAGCAGAGGTCTCTCCCGCCAGTAATCATTGTGCGAGAAGGCGTTGTAATGAATTGCGGAGGAGGCTTTCTGAATCGTCTGCTCCGTGGTTGTCTCCGCCACTTGAACTGTGTCCGATCCCTTCGGGGAGGAGCAAGCCGTACAGAGGGCGAGGGAGGTGATAAATAAGGATAGAATCTGTTTCATATACTAATTGTTTTTTGAGTCCAGTTGTAGAGACGGGGCACGCCCCGTCTCTACAACTGGATGTTTATGGATTTGCTGTCTTATACGGTTCGCGTGCCGGGTTTTACGTTAGCCGTCTTCTGTTTGTCGCCCCAAAGGACGGTTAGTTCCAAGGGGACGTCGCTGGTAATTTCTACCTGCGGCTCTTGGGTAGCGGAAGAACGGGCCTTGACTTTGATCGCTACCAGACCGTCGAGGCCGAAAGGATAACGGTCGATACCATAAGCCTCCGTCAAGTTCACGTCTACGGTCAATTTCTTCTCGTACACATTGGAGCGGATGCCGAAGATTTGCTCGATCAAGCCGGAGATCGGTGCCAGTCCGCCCCAGCCCACGAAATTCGGGCGAGCCATGAAGCCCGGCTCCTCATGCTCCGGAGCGTAGTATTCCCAGAACGTACCGGTATTCTTATACACCTTTAGGACGTTATCGTAATGGTTGCGTGCGATCTCGTAAGCCAATTTACGGTAGCCTTGTTGCAATAGGCCGGTAATCACCATATAATTCGCTCCCGGCCATACGCCACCCTGCCAGTAGCGGCCGTTATCCTTGTATTTAGGATGGTTGGCGGCAAGGGAAGGGACGCGGTGCAGGCGGTTGAATGTCTCCTTGTTATCCAGCTCGGCCACGAAAGCATCCATGCGTTCCTTGGACAGGACATCGGTCAATAAGGCCCAGTACGCGTAGATTCCCTTGGTGGAGGAAAGGCTTCCGTCAGCGTATTGATCGAAAAGGAAATGCTCCTTCTCGTCCCATAGGTTCTCGTTGATATACTTCTTTAGCATCTTCTGCTCGTCCTCGAACTCCTCGATCTCCTGCCAACGCTCCAGATAGAAACCCATCTCAAGCAGATGCCCGGCGGTGAAGTATTGTTGCAAGCAAACGTCCAGCCAGATCATATGGCCGTGGCTGTATATCGGATTGTATTTCGGTTCCACCCGGGGCATGTTGTCCATGCCGGTACCCCAACCGCTGGTCCAATACGTACCGTTGCGCCACGTATGGTTTAGCTTCAACCATTTATAATAAGCGCAAAGGGCGGGGAATATCTTGTGTAGGCGGTCCATATCGCCGAACTGCTTATAATAGACGATCTCGCTCCAAGGGAGGATATTCGGTCCGGTGCTGGTCGGATCGTAACGCTCGAAACAGTCCGCTCCGTCCGCCTTGATCTCCCGGCAGATGAAACCGTCCGGATGTTGTTTGGCGTAAAAATTATCTAACGTACGTTGGAAGGGGAAGAAGCGGGTACCGAAACGGGCGAACATCATCATGAAGGCGGAGTCCCACATGAAGATATTGCCGTTGTAGGCGACATCGAGGTAACTGCATACGAAACCGGAATCTGGTTCAGGGGCCTTGATGTTGCCGATGCCGATTTGCCAAGCCTTCCAGTACATCTCGATTTCCTTCTCGTGTCCGCTCCAAGTCGGGTCCGGGAGGATTTGCTTGGCCTCCTCGAAGGTTCCGGGCGTGATGGTCTCCGGTCTCGCTGTCCGGAACTCATTCTCGGTCACGAAGGGTTCCTTCAGGTAGGTGTTCTTGTAAGGAAGATTGTACTTGGGTCGTTTCTCTTCCATTTTCTCTTGCGCTAAAAGGTTCCCGGCGGGAACGGAGGCCGCACCTGCTGCGAGAAGGGATTGCTTTAAGAAGTTTCGTCTTGTTGTCATTCCTTATGATATTTTTATTGGGGGAGAGAGGGAGAAGGTGCGCCTCAGTCGGTGAACACAGTCCTCCCGGCCGGGTACTGTAGTCCTGCTAGTCAAGTACCGCTGTCCTCTCAGCCAAAGTACTGCGGTACTTGGGAAGGGGTACTGCGGTACCCGACCGGGAGGATTGCGGTACTTGACTAGCGGGATAGCGGCCTGTTATACTCTCCATCGGATGAATACTGTTTGATTATAGATTCAGGAGCTTTTTGATCTTCCAGAAGATATCCGTATTCTCGAAGATACCCGTGAAGTTCTCGGCGCCCGGGCCGAAAGCGTAAACGGGAACCATGACACCGCTGTGGCTACCGGTGGAGAATTTACAGACGATACGGCCCTCGTTCAGATCCCCGTCCACCAAGGTAAGGCCACCGGTCTCGTGATCGGCAGTTACGACAACCAATGTCTCACCGTCTTGGGCGGCCCATTCGAAGATACGTCCGATCGTACGGTCGAAATCATGTGTCTCTTGCATCAACAGGTCGATATCGTTGAAATGTCCGTAATCATCCAATTGGGAGCCCTCTACCATCAGGAAGAAACCTTCCGGGTTTTGTCCCAGCAGATCGATCGCTTTCATCGAGGCACGAGCCAAGAGATCGCCTCGCTCGGCGGGAAGCGGGGTATCTACGGTATCGGTAACGCAGAATACCTTGCCTTTTTGAATTTTCGCCAGTTCCTCCCAGCTACGGGGAGTCTGGTAACCTTTCTCCCTTAATTCCTTGAACAAATCACGTCCGTCTGCACGGTTCTCGAATAGCTTGGAGCCGCCGCCGAATACGTAATCGACGCCACAGTTCACGTAATCCGCTACGATCTCGGCCTCGGCGTCGCGATCCGTATTGTGGCAGCAGAAGTCGGCGGGCGTAGCGTCCCATAGGCGACAGGTAACGGCGATGCCGCTTGACAGGCCTTTCTTGTTCGCCAAGGTAGCCAGAGATTCCAAGGGCTTGCCTTCCGGGTCTACGCCTACCATATGGTAGTTCGTTTTATGGCCGGTGGCCAGTGCGGTACCTCCGGCTCCGGAGTCGGTGATGAGGCGGTTGGCGCAATAGGTTTTCGAGAGGCCGGTGTATTGGGAGTTGTCCAGCCAGAGCTTGCCCCGGTTGGCGGTCCAAGCGGAATACATGTGCATAAGGCTCATGCCGTCGCCGATCATGAGGATCACGTTCTTTATTTTCTTTCCGGTAGGGGGGACTAGTTTCTTGACCTCGTAAGGTTTCTCTAGTACATACGTTTGTTCTTTGTCTCGGCGACTTTGTGCCGCGGCCTCCGGAACGATCATGCCGGATAGCAGGATGGCTAAGGAGGATAGCACGGATAGAGTTGTTCTTCTCATATGATTCAGTATTTAATATTATCAATTTATATAAAGGTTCTCTGTTGGGATCGCGTCTAGTTTGGACATGCTTGGCGTACGCCAGCTCCAGCCTAGGTACTCACCCTCGTAATCCTCGAAATAATGCAAGGCGAAGGGGTGGTAGCCTTTTTGTAAGGGGATGCGTCCCGTCGCTTCGATAGCGGCGTGGGAGGCATCATTGTCCACTACCTTTTCTTTGCCGATATAGAGGACGCTACCGTCATCCGAGCGGGTACTGAACTCATAGACTCCATCTTCCGGGGCGTATATATATCCAGTGAAGACATAACCGAAATGATCCGGCAATTTAGCGTTCAGGATAGAAGGCTCAGGTATTGTTCCGGTCTCGACCACCTTCGCCTTTTGCAGATCGGCTACCCATTGGAACTCTCCTTCGTAATAAGTATAAGCTACCCCATGCTTCGTAGGCTGTATGGATAACGCGGGGCGTAATACGGCTTTTGTCGCTTGGATCGAGTACGTACGGCTGGGTACGAATCCCTTTTTATATCCTTTGGCCTTGATAATCGTGGTCTCTTTTAAGACGAATGGCTCGCTGTATACGGGAGCGTTCTCATCCGGTTCCGATCCGTCAAGCGTGTAATGGATAACCGCCTCGGGTGTCGTGGATTTTAGTTCCGCCGTAATCTCACCTTCAAACAAATCCAGATCATTCGCTATGTAAGGGATAGAGACGGTAGGTTGCTCCGTATAGGAATAGGGAGCGTACTCGGGAGCGGTTCCCCAACGCTTGTCCGGTGTTGCCGAGAGCGTAAAGTCCAGTGTGCCTCCTTGCATCAACTGGTCGTAGGTGATGTAGCAATGCGATATCTCCTCGCCGTTTAAGGTAACCTTCGTGATATACTTGTTCTTATCCGGCTGGTTGGCGGTAATGACCAATGTCTTGCCATTGCCCAGCTTCATGTTCGCCTTATCGAACAACGGGGTCGTTAGGATAAACTGGTTGCTACCCGGACATACGGAGTAGAAGCCGAGGCTGCTCAAGATATACCAAGCGGACATCTGGCCGCAATCCTCATTGCCGATGATGCCTTCCGGCGTGGGCTGGTACATCTCGTCCAGCAAGCGACGGGTCCATTCCTGTGTCTTCCAGGGCTGGCCCACATAGCTATATAGGTAAGCCATGTGATGGCTAGGCTCGTTGCCATGCGCGTATTGACCGACCAATCCGGTAACGTCTACCAGATCGCCGACTACCTCGGAGGTAACCATAAATAAGCTATCCAGATCAGCGATGAACGCCTCCCGGCCTCCGGACAACTGGGTCAATCCATATACGTCATGCGGGGTAAAGAAACGATATTGCCAGGCCGTAGCCTCCGTATAGGAACGTCCGATGGCGAATGGATCGAAAGGAGTCTCCCAATTCCCATCCTGCCGTTTGCCCCGGAAGAACCGGGTACTACCGTCGAATACGTTGATAAAATTCTGGGAGCGCTTGATGAAGGTCTCATAATCATCCATATGTCCTAAAGCTTTCGCCATTTGTGCGATACACCAATCATCGTAGGCAAATTCCAATAGGCAGGAAACCGATTCTTTCTTGATATTCGTCGGGATGAAGCCTTCCTTTATATAATAATCCGCTCCTTTCTTATTCTTCTCCGCTGAGATCTTCATCGCTTCGAGAGCGTGTTCCGCGTCATATCCGCGAATACCTTTTAAATAAGCGTCCGCTATAATCGATGTGGAGTGATAACCGATCATGGTCCCGGTCTCGCCCGCCGATAAGGGCCATAACGGAAGCTCGCCGCTGGCGTCGTACATATCCAAGAGAGACTGTACCATATCATTCACCAAGGTAGTATCCAACAGAGTCATCATCGGATGCCAGGCCCGAAAGGTGTCCCAAGTGGAGAAGGTGGAGAATTGGCGGCGACCTGCCGGGATCGTCGCTACGCTCATGTCGTGACGGCGGTATTGTCCGTTCACGTCGCTCGCTATATTCGGGATGATCTTGCTATGGTATAGCGCCGTATAGAAATTCGTGCGCTCGGCTTCGGTGCCTCCTTCTACCGTGATAACGTCCAGCTCTTTTTCCCAATCGGAGCGTGTCGCTTGATGGATGGCATCGAAATCAAAGCCATAGGAATCCGTCTCTTGCTCAAGGTTCAGACGGGCGTTCTCCTCATTTACGATCGATACCCCGACTTTGCAGACGATGGGTTTTCCGGTAGTCGTATCGAAGGTAAGTACGGCTTGCCGTTCGGAAGGCTGTTCCATGGAAGAGAAGGGTTGCGAGAACTGCGCTACAAAGAAGACATATTGATTGTCTACCCAGCCCCGGGTACGCCGCATACCGGTAAGCTCATTCTCCCCGGTTTGCTTAACCCAGCCTTCGTATATATATTCGTTATCCAATAAATGGTCCATATCGACCACCAACGTAGCCTCTGTCTCTTTTTTATAGGTATATCGGTGTATCCCGACATGCGGGGTCGTGGTAAGTTCCGCTAATACACCTGCCTCCTTGAGATTCACCGAGTAGTAGCCCGGGGAAGCCTTCTCGTCCGAGTGCGAGAACACTAAAGGTGTCTGGAGAGACGGGCGGAATAGGATATCGCCTAGGTCGATACATCCCGTACCGCTTAAATGGGTATGGGAGAAACCCATTAAGGTAGAATCGCTGTAATGATAGCCAGAACAAGCGTCCCAGTTACCTTTCCGGGTGTCTGGGCTTAGTTGGACCGCTCCGTAAGGAGCCGTGGCCCCGGGATACGTGTGTCCGTGAAATCCCGTGCCGATAAACGGATTCACGGAATCGATGGGGGATTGTGGAGCTTGGCTACAGGCCGTGAATAAGGCTATTATTCCTGTACACAAGCAAGAAGAAAGCGTTTGAATTAATCTCATGGTATATTTTTTGTTTAATATATAGTATACAATAGGCAAAGGTAAGCTACCTATTTGAGATATGCGTTTTTACCCGGTAGAAAATAACATGGGCTGTTTCATTTTCTGAGACAGCCCGTAATGAATCTTATTCGTACCTTGATCGGTTTAAAGGAGCCGGTTAATATCCCTCGTTCTGCTTCAATTGACCATTCGATTTAGTAATCTCTTCACTTGGATACGGGAATACCATCATATGCGCTTGATAGGCGTTTTTGTTGGTGTAATCTTCATAACCAATAATCGTGAACGCGGATTCCGGATTCGCCCGGTCTTCATATCTGCGGATACGTGGATGTGCGTTCAACTCTTTATCGGCCAATGTCTTTATGTCGGTATTGGAAGAACGGTTCCAACGCTTTAAGTCGAATAGATGATCTGTAAACTCAAAAGCCAATTCACAACGGCGTTCGTGATATATATCCTTCATCGTGGCGGTGCCGGCAAGCGGTGTCAAGTTGGAGCGTAGGCGGATACGGTTGATGTCTGCGGTTGCTTTATCGGCTTGACCTGTCATTAAATATGCCTCGGCACGGAACAATAACATTTCTGCGAAACGGATGATCGGGAAATTGACACGGACCGTAGGCCAGTCTCCGTTAGCACTCACGGCTCCTTCACCTACAGGGTCTGAGTATTTGAAAGCGTCCATGTATTTATTGATCATGAAACCAGCTTCAAGGTCGGAGGTAGACCAGAATTTGCGTGTCTCGCCGAAGAACGGGAACTCTTGGTTGTATTCCAAGATTGAGCGTACTAAACGGTCATTACCTTTACCATCTTTCGCCATTTCTTCGTAGATGTCGTAAGAGGGCTTCATCTGCCCCCAACCATTATATTTGCCCCATCCTTTGTTCTCAAGGATAATGCCCGGGAATTCGGTACCGCCCGGTAGTGCGCCGCCGATACTCGGAATAGTCCAGAGATATTCGGCATTCCAATAATCTTTCAAGTCAGACGAGAATAGTTCCGCGAATGTAGGAGCTAGATCTCGATTGTAGTTGTTCTCCAATTGATTGACCATCTCGATGACGTTGTTCCATTGGGTAGCATCCCAAGTAGCCCAGTAAGCATAAGTTTTCGCTTTGAACGCCACGGCAGCAGCCTGATGTGCCCGGCCCCGGTTGTCGGCGTCATAGGATTCGAAGTTTGGAAGGTAGGCGATTGCCTTGTCCATATCTTCGATGATCAGTTTATAATTGTCCATAACGGTAGCTTGCTGAGGCGGTATGGAGTTGTCGTAATCGTCGGGGAAGTCCTCGTAACGTACGAAAGGTACTCCTTGTTTATCCGTACCGTACCGATAAGCGATCAGATAATGTGCCCAGCCGCGACTGAAGTAAGCTTCGCCCAAGCTGCGTTTCTCGACGGCGGTCAGCGTCGTTCCCTTTTCTTTCTTCACTAATTCTTGGATGATCCAATTCGCACGGGACATAGTAGAATACATACGGCTGAATACATCTCTTAGAGGAGATTCATCACCGGTATAGGCTAAGGTCGCCAAAGAGTTATAACCGCGCGTACGTCCCCAAACAATGTCGCATGCGGCTCCCTGTTCCCAGAATAATTCACGGCCGTAACAACCCTCTTGATGGAATCTTTCATATAATCCGTCAATGGCATCAATGGCCTGTTGATCATTCAAGAAATAGGAGGTTGTAGTTGCGTTTCCTTCCGGCTGAACGTCGAGGAAGTCGCTACAAGAACTACAAACCAATGCGGATAATGCTAATACTGTAATATATCTTTTCATTTTGATCCTTTGTTAATATGAATATCTTTTAAAATACCCGATTAGTATGTCAATTTGACTCCGACAGAGAATACGCGTGAAACCGGATACTTCAAGGCATCCCAACCGCCGGTTTCCGGGTCCATTCCTGAGTAGTTCGTGATCGTGAAGAGGTTCTCACCGCTAAGGTAAACAGACATCATGCTGTTGCGTTCTTGCAGGTGAGCGCATTTCCTGATAACATCACTCAAGTCATAGGATACGGTGAAGTTCTTCAAACGTAAGTAAGAAGCATTCTCCAGATACCAATCAGACGGTGTGCTAAAGTTGCTATTTGGGTCGTTTTTCGATAAGCGTGGAATATTCGACCCTGTATTCGACGGACTCCAAGCGTTCATGATCTCTTTTGAGCGGTTGAAGTTTCCTTCTACATCGCTTAAAGCCATATATTTACCTACATATAAAGCTTGTGCTCCACCTACGCCTTGGAACATAGCGCTTACGGAAAGCTTCTTCCAAGTGAATCCTCCGGAGAATGAGAATGTAGTTTTAGGTGTAGCGCTACCGCAGTATTGACGGTCTTCATCATTGATAACTCCATCACCATTGGCATCGACGAATTTCAAATCGCCGGCTACAGCGTCCGGTTGGATTCGTTTTCCGTCTTTGTTTACATAAGCGGCTGCCTCTGCGTCGCTTTGAAAAATGCCGTCAGTCTTGATCAGATAGAAAGAGGCCAGCGGTTCTCCTTCGGCTGTTTGATACATATATGGAAGGTTACGATAACTTCCATCGAAATATGCATCATTTTTGGTGATACCTGTCCAAACGCCCGGGGTTCCGTCTGCGTTCTTTACCCCAATATCAGAAACCCAGTTCTTTAGATAAGAGAAGTTTCCGGAAACGAAGTACGACCAATCTTTATTTACCTGTTGGTTCCAATTGATTTGCGCCTCGAAACCTCGGTTGCGGACTTCACCTTGATTGACTAACATGGCATCGATACCGATCGTTCCCGGCCAGTTCATCGTTTGCGACTGGATCAAGTTGAACGTGCGTTTGTCGAAATAGTCGAATGCCATGCTCAAGCGATTGTCGAACATGTTCACATCTAGACCTAAGTCCCATTGCTCGGAAGTTTCCCATGTTAAGTTGGGATTTAATGCGGTAGAGTTATAGACGAAGTTTCCCCAAATCTTGTTCGATTCTACGCCGTACTGTGCCTGCTCCGACCAATAATTCTTACCTAATAAAGCTGATTTGTAATTGTAACCGATAGATCCTAGATTACCGACACGTCCCCAAGAAGCACGGATCTTCAATAAATTCAGTGTCTCGCTTTTCGGGAAGAAAGATTCATTAGAGATTTTCCATCCGGCTGTTACGGCAGGGAAGTCGCCATAGTTATTATCTTTAGGTAGACGGCCTGCGTAATCACGACGCCAAGAGGCTGTAACGAAGTAACGATCGTTGAAGGAATAAGCCAGACGGGCGATCAAGGATACGTTTGCGTCAGGACCGGTCAAATAATCGGTAGCGGAAACGGAATTCGCATAGGATAGATATTGTAAATAAGTGGATTCGTCCGATAAATCTTTTCCATTAACCTCTAGCCCTCGCTTGCTGTAATGATCGGCCGTAGTGGATAGTAAGACACCCACGGTGTGCATGTCATTAAACGTATTGTCGTAAGTCAATGTGTTTTCCGTTTTCCATGCGTCTGCACGGTAAGTCGTTTCATCCAGATTATTTGTCAAGGAGGGTTTTCCCACCTCGTCACGGATCGGGCTGAAGTTCTTATATAGATTATTCTTCAGGTTGTAAGTGAAACGGCTCGTGAACTTCAAGCCGGTAACGATATTCGCTAGTTCCAGACTGGTCGTACTCCAGATGTCGCTGGTTCGGTCATAGCGGTTTTCCGCTTCCAGCAAGCGAACCGGATTGACAGCGTCTCCGTGGATATCCGCGAAGTTGGAGCCATATTTGGCGATGTAATCCGGGTCTTCGGTCGTTGTTCCACCGTAAGTACCATCCAGCGGATTGTAAACCGTAGCGCTGGCAGGCATATACATAGCCGCCGCGACAACTCCCGTATAACCACTGTCGGTATCTTTTGAACGGCTTTCGTTGTTTTTCCAAACCACGTCTTCGGTGATAGTCACCCATTTGTTCAGTTTGAATTTACCGTTGTAACGAAGCGAGAGATTCTTATTGAATGTGTTGATCAATACACCTTCATCGTTATCGTAAGCGAATGAGATGCGGTTGGAGGCATTCTCGGAACCAACATTCAAGGCTACGTTATGGCGCTGGTAGAAAGCGGTGCGGAAGATCTCGTCCATCCAGTTGGTACGTGTGGTACCTACCCATGGGTTCTTGGTCAAATCCCAACCGGTCGGCAATGTAAGCCCCGCGTTTGCGTAAGACAGTTTTCGCATCTCGAGTTGCTCTTCCGCATTTAACGGCTCGATTACGTTGCTAGCTTTACGAACACCGAAAGTCGCATCATAGCTCAACGAGGTCTTGCCCTCTTTCGCCTTCTTGGTGGTTACCAAGATAACACCGCCGGCTCCGGATTGCGCTCCATAGATAGCGGCAGAGGCAGCATCTTTTAAGACGACAATCGTCTCGATATCATTCATAGAGGCGATGGGTGCGCCGGGAACACCGTCAACAACCCATAATACGTTATCGCCATTCTGTGAGCCCTGTCCACGGATCACGATTGAGGGTGTAGCCGTTGGGTCTCCACCGTTCGCTTGTACGGTAACACCCGCTAACTGCCCTTGCAACATACTTTCGGTAGAGGTAACCGGACGGGCCACCAAGTCTTCCGTGTTGTTCAGCACGCCCACGGAAGCGGAGAGATCTTGTTTGCGTTGCCCCGCTCCATAACCGAGTACGACTACCTCATCCAATTTCTGCGTATCTTCTTCTAGGATGATGTTGAAGGTCGTTTTCCCGTTTATCGGGATACTTTGCGTCATATAACCGATATAACTGATCTCTAAGATAGCGTTTTCCGGAACTTCCAGTAGGAAATCTCCATCGAGCCCGGTGATTACTCCGTTTGTCGTCCCTTTTACGATCACGTTCGCGCCAATTACAGGAATCCCCGCCTGGTCTTTGACGATACCGGAAATCTGTTTCGTACTTTGTTGGTAGATGCTGGGACTCGGAAGTTCTAAGCCCGATGATTGCCCAAAGACGGGAGAAGCTTGAGCGGTTTGGGTACCTGCCACTATGCCACATAAAGACATCCCTACGCATAGATGCTTGACAGGGATGAAATCATAAAGCCGTTGTTTCATGTTTGCGTATTTTAGTGTTTATCTAAATCTGCCGCAAAAGTAGGCAATATGTGCGAGTATAGTGGAAGGTCTTATGAAGTGTTTGTGAATAAAATGTTGCAAAGCTGTTGCAGCCTTACTGCAACGCACGTGCAGTGTTACTGCGACAGGCGTGCAGTAACATTGCAATGCGGGTTGCAGTAATCAGAAATCAAAGTATCGTTTAGCGTTGTTGTAACTGATGTCCTCCACCATCTGTCCAATGAAGGAAAACTCGGAGGCGGGCAATAAGCCTTTCTCTATCTCATTGCCTAGCATATTACAAAGGATCCGGCGGAAATACTCATGACGGGGATATGACAGGAAGCTACGGGAATCTGTCAGCATACCGACGAAACGGCTTAAAAGCCCGAGGCTGGAAAGCGCATTTAATTGATCTTCCATGCCTTTGATCTGATCGAGGAACCACCAAGCCGCTCCATATTGCATCTTCCCGGGTACACTGCCGTCGTTGAAATTGTAGGCATTGGCTACCATCAACTCAGTGTCGCGGGGATTCAGGTTGTAAACGATCGTTTTCGCTAACAGCCCTTCTTGATCTAAACGGCTGAAAAAGCGGTTCATGGAAACAGCTACCGGCTGATCATCGATAGCGTCGAAACCTGTGTCTGCTCCTAATAACTTGAACATCCGTTTGTTATTATTCCGATTTGCGCCGATATGGAATTGTTGTACCCATCCACTCCGGGCATCCATCACCGCCAATTCGTATAGCAATGCCGAACGGTATTTGCGAACTTCCTGCTCCGTGAGCGATTTACCCATACGAGCCTTGAGGAAGATCACCTCAATCTCCTGCTCGGTATAAGGTTCGGCATAGAAAGTATCCAACCCGTGGTCCGATAACCGGCACCCTTGGGCGGCGAAGAAATCATGTCGTTTTTGTAAAGCCTCCAATAAATGCTTGTAGGTGAGGATGGTCTTATCGGCGGCGGCCTCCAGCTTGGACAAATAGTCATTTAGCGCCTTGATATTATCGATAGCGAGTACCTTGTCCGGTCGCCATGCCGGATATACACGAGTGTGGCATCCGTTTGAACGTATTTTTTGATGGTATTTCAAGGAATCTATAGGATCGTCGGTCGTACAAACGATCTCTACGTTCATCCGTTTCATGATGGCTTGCGCACGATACTCGGGGGTACGTAGTTTATCCGTACAAGTTGTGTAGATTTCCTTGGCGGAAGCCGGATTCAAGACTTTATGGATTCCGAATATACGGCTAAGCTCCAGATGCGTCCAATGATAAAGCGGATTTCGCATCGTGTAAGGCATCGTCTCGGCCCATTTAAGGAATTTCTCGTAAGAGGGCTTATCTCCGGTGATATATTCCTCGGGAATACCATTCGCTCTCATCGCCCGCCATTTGTAATGGTCTCCGCCCAGCCATATCTCCGTAAGATCCTCGAATTGGTGATTCTCCGCTATTTGCCGGGGATCCAGATGGCAATGGTAATCAATGATGGGCATCTTCGCCGCATACTCGTGATATAACTCACGGGCCGTGTCGGTCTGGAGCAAGAAATCTTGATCTAAAAAGCTTTTCATACTTGACGATACTTTTGAATGATAGATAAGGCGTTGCGGCATAAATCGGTAATGGATTGCCAATCGTTTCCCGCTATCGCTTCTTTGGGGAAGAGTTTGGACCCCATTCCTACGCAGGTCACGCCGGCCTTGAACCAAGCGGATAGATTCTCCTCTGTCGGCTCCACGGCACCGGTAGCCATGATTAGGGTCCATGGCATGGGCGCCTTTATGTTCTTGACAAATGAGGGACCTCCTACATTTCCGGCGGGGAATATCTTGCAAAGGTCGCAACCTGTTTCTTGGGCAAAGCCGATCTCGGATACGGAACCGCAGCCGGGCGTATAAGGGATGAGGCGACGGTTACATATCTTCGCTATCTCCGGGTTAAACAGCGGACCGACTACGAAGTTTGCCCCTAGCTGTATGAATAAGGCGGCTGTGGCCGGGTCTACGATAGAACCTACGCCCAATACTAATTCCGGACATTCCTTGGCGGCGTATTTTACCAGCTCGCCAAATACCTCGTGGGCGAAATCTCCCCGGTTAGTAAACTCGAAGGCTCTGACGCCTCCCTCGTAACAGGCTTTTACAACTTGTTTTGCGATCTCTACCTCTTTATTATAATAGACGGGCACCATTCCGGTTTGGATGATAGCCTGTAATGTTTGTATTTTATTGAATCGAGCCATATTGGGAATTAAAAATTGAAAATTGAGAATTGAAAATTAGCGGGAGACACGGCCGGAGGTGTCGCCGGACATGAGTTTTTCTACTTCCTCTACGGTTACTTGGTTGAAGTCTCCGTAGATCGTGTGTTTCAGGCAGGAAGCCGCTACTGCGAAGTCCAAGGCTTTCTGGTCGTCACCGGGGTAGGAGAGCAAACCGTAAATAAGACCTCCCATAAAAGAATCGCCTCCACCTACACGATCTACGATATGGGTGATGTCATACCGGCGGGATTCGTACAACCGGTTGTCGGCGTATAGCACTCCGCCCCATGTGTTATGATTGGCATTGATGGAGCCTCTTAGCGTGATGATAACTTTCCGGGCACGTGGGAAGTGAGCCATTAATTGGGTACATACCGACTGGAAAGAAGCGGCGTGTACCTCGCCTTCCGTGGCGGCGGCGTCGAAACCTTCGGGCTTGATACCGAAGACTTTCTCGGCATCTTCCTCGTTTCCTAGGATGATATCGCATCCGGCTACTAGTTCCGGCATGACCTCATGGGCTGTCTTACCGTATTTCCAGAGATTTTTCCGGTAGTTGAGGTCGCAGGATACCGTGATGCCCAATCGGTTTGCCGCCTGTATCGCTTCCAAGCATACGTTGGCGGCACCTTCGGATATGGCTGGCGTGATACCTGTCCAGTGAAACCAAGAGGCATCTTTGAATACCTCGTCCCAATCGATCATCCCCGGTTGGATCTCGGCGATGGAAGAATGAACCCGATCATATACCACCTTGCTGGCACGAGCGACCGCTCCGGTCTCCAGAAAATAAATGCCTAACCGTTCCCCTCCGTAAATGATCTTGGATGTTCCGATACCCTGTTTGCGTAATTCCATAACGCAGGCACGGGCGATGTCATTTTTGGGTAAACGGGTTACAAACTCAGTCTCTATGCCATAGTTGGCGAGTGAGGCGGCGACATTCGCTTCCCCTCCGCCAAAAGTAGCGTTGAACTGATTGGCTTGGCAAAAGCGTAAATAGTCCGGAGTAGCCAGCCTAAGCATGATCTCTCCGAAAGTTATGACTTTCTTACTCATGGTGGTATAGTATTATGTTTTTCGCAAATGTAAGGGTTTATTTCGAATAATGTATAGCGTGTGTGCGAAAACATAGGCTTTTTTATTCCACCTCCCGGACAAAACGCCTGATTTCGAAAGGAGTCTTTGGGGCGCTAACACTGGTGTAGAAAAGAAGCAGGTATTTGACAAAGCCTTCTTCTACCTCTAAATTGGGAAATCCTAGTTTATAGATACCAAAGCGAGAATCATAATCCTTGATCGAATCTTCTCGAAGTTCTGTATACCGATGGGATAAATAGTCTGGTTCATAGTGCCAAATATTTAATGTGACCTATTGACAAAGATACGATAAGTTTCTTGATTTAGGATATAGAGTCCGGAAAAACAAAAAAGCCGCTAGTCCCAATATGGATGCGGCTTTTTTTGCTCCTCAATGAAACAATCTCACGATTCCCCCCTTGCAAAGACTTGTTAACCTTAGATCTAAAATACTATGAAAAAAACTCGATGCAAATATAAAGGGTTTTATAATATGCGTCAATGGTATTTGTAACATTTTATTGTAAAAATATCGCAAATAGGTTTCAATTTGATATATATCAAGCTTGTTATTCTGAAATTCCGTACTTTTTAGGAATATTATTCATAATTTCGAATAATTCGTTAACAGTCTCCGCACGTAGCATGGCGATCCGTGTTTGCTTGAAATCGGTAATACCTTTGAAGAGCGGAGTAGCTGCCAGATGACGACGAATATGTAAGATTCCCCTACGTTCGTCCAATCGTTCCACGCTTTGCTCCACTTGTTTTTTTAGGATATCCAGATACCAAGAGAAAGGCTCTTGCGGCAATAATTCCCCGGTCGTAAGATAGTGTTTTACCTCCCGGAAGATCCAAGGGCGGCCTATGCTAGCCCTACCGATCATTACGGCGTCTACGCCATAGTCCTCGAAACGCTGCTTGCATATCTCGGCGGAAGTCACGTCGCCATTCCCGATGATAGGGATTTGCATGCGAGGGTTATTTTTTACGGCACCGATCAAGGTCCAATCCGCCTCGCCCGTGTACATTTGCGCCCGTGTACGTCCGTGGATGGAGAGGGCGGCGATACCGCAATCCTGTAGTTGCTCGGCCAGATCCACGATAACACGGTTGTCGGCATCCCATCCTAAACGGGTTTTCACGGTGACGGGGATGTTCACGGCTTTCACTACTTCTTTCGTGATTTCCAGCATCAACGGGATATTGCGTAGCATACCGGCCCCGGCTCCCTTGCCTGCTACTTTCTTTACGGGGCAACCAAAGTTTATGTCTAAAATATCCGGACGAGCTTCCTCGCAAATACGTGCGGCCTCTACCATCGAGGCTACGTCCTTACCGTAAATCTGGATAGCGACCGGACGCTCATCATCGGAGACATTTAGTTTTTGCTGTGTTTTGTTCACACTGCGGATCAACGCGTCGCTCGATACGAACTCTGTATATACCATGTCCGCTCCGAAGCGTTTGCACATCAAACGAAACGAGATATCTGTCACGTCCTCCATAGGCGCCAAGAATACCGGACGCTCCCCTAAATCTATTGAACCAATCTTCATACCTTCTGTTTGCTAACTAAATAGAGATTACAAAAGTACTTCTTTTTGGGGAATAATTTTTACATCTCGTAAGATGATCGGTGGATGGAACAGGCGTTTTTAATAATCCGGATCATTTATGATATATTGATAGAGCTCGGATTGCCCCGCTTTATTTAGGATCTTGTGCTTCTCCAACTGGAACTATTCTTTCATGATGGGATGGAGGGTTTGTGCTTATAAGAAATCTTCTCAAATATTATTCGTACCTTTGCTACCGTAATATTAAAATATATAACCTTGAAAGAGAAGGATTTTGAAATAATGGCGCCTGTCGGTTCCTATGAATCGTTGATGGCTGCTATACAAGGAGGGGCCGACTCCATTTATTTCGGTATCGAGGGATTGAATATGCGTTCTCGCTCGTCGAATAATTTCACGACGGAGGATTTGCGTAAGATCGTCGCTATTTGCGGGGAACATGGTATCAAGAGTTATCTCACGGTTAATACGGTTATTTATGGTGAGGATCTTCCGTTGATGAGGGAGATCATAGACGCCGCTAAGGATGCGGGTGTCTCCGCCATTATCGCCGCCGATGTGGCCGCTATGAGTTACGCGAATAGCATCGGGCAAGAGGTGCACTTATCCACGCAGTTGAATATCTCGAACGTGGAGGCGTTGAAGTTTTACGCCCGCTTCGCCGATGTGGTCGTATTGGCTCGCGAATTGAACTTAAAGCAGGTGCATGAGATTTATCAGGAGATCGTGAAGCAGCAGATCAAAGGCCCGAAAGGGGAATTGATCCGCATAGAGATGTTCGCTCACGGGGCTTTGTGCATGGCCGTGTCCGGTAAATGCTATTTGAGTTTGCATGAGATGAACGCTTCCGCCAATCGGGGGGCTTGCATGCAAATTTGTCGTCGTGCCTATACGGTGCATGACAAGGATAGCCAGATCGAGCTGGATGTGGAGAATCAGTATATCATGTCGCCGAAAGACTTGAAGACGATTCATTTCATGAATAAGATGATGGATGCCGGCGTACGTGTGTTCAAGCTGGAGGGGCGTGCCCGCGGGCCGGAGTATGTGCGTCTCGTGACCGAATGTTATAAAGAGGCGGTCAAGGCCTATTGCGAAGGTACCTTCGATGAGGAGAAGGTAGCGGTTTGGGACGAGCGTCTGCGCAGGGTCTTTAATCGTGGTTTCTGGGATGGCTACTATCTGGGACAACGATTGGGTGAATGGAGCAGTAAATATGGCTCCGGTGCTACCCGTAAGAAAGTGTACGTGGCACGGGGTATCAAATACTTCAGCGGAATCGGTGTCGCCGAGTTTGAGATGGAGTCCGGTTCCTTGAGAGTAGGCGATGAGATCTTGGTAACGGGTCCCACGACCGGAGCCGTTATGCAGACCGTCGATGAGATCCGGGTAGACCTGAAACCGGTGGAGGAGACCGTGAAAGGGGAACGCTTCTCGATAAAGATGTCCGAGAAGATCCGCCCGTCCGATCGTCTTTATAAAATGGAGAAAGTACAAATCGAAAAAGAACTACAATAATGAAGGAATATATTTTTAAACTGACAGACAAGGTTCGCGATTATGAGTGCGATTTGCAAGGCGTGGTGAATAACTCCAATTACCAGCATTATATGGAGCATACCCGGCATGAGTTTCTAGAGTCGTTGGGTGAGAACTTCGGCGCCATGCATGAGAAGGGCATCGATGCTTTTGTGGCCCGTGTGGATATCCAGTTCAAGAACTCCTTGCGGAGCGGCGATCGGTATACTTCTTGCCTGAATGTATATAAGAAAGGGGTGAAACTGGTGTTCGAGCAAGATATTTACCGGGAATCCGATGGGGCGCTGGCTACTAAAGGAGTCGTGGAATCCGTTGTCGTAGAGAATGGCAAATTAACCAGAGGAGAATATTTCGATGAGATGCTAAAGCGAATAGAATCAAAACAAGCATAAATGACAGACAAACAGATTTACCAAATTGGCCTTACTATGATTAATGGGGTGGGAGATATCCTAGCCCGCCATCTTCTGGAAGCGTTGGGAGATGCGGAGGCCGTGTTTACGGAAAAGCGCCAGTCGCTAGAGAAGATACCGGGTATCGGCGATTCGATTATCGCCGAGATTAAGCGGGCGGATGTGCTTTTACGGGCAGAGAAAGAATTGGCTTTTGCCCAAAAGAACGGTATCTCTATCTATTTCTTGAAAGATATGAATTATCCGGAACGTCTGCGGGAATGCCCAGACGCTCCGGTTTTATTTTATTTCAAGGGGAAGGCGGATTTAAACGCCGCCCATATCATCAGCGTTGTGGGTACTCGTAGGGCCTCCGCTTATGGGCAGGAAGTGACCGAGCGTTTATTGCGGGATTTGTCCGTGATTTTCCCGGATCTATTGGTCGTTAGCGGACTCGCATATGGCATCGATATTTGCGCTCATCGGAATGCGTTGAAGAACCAATTGCCCACGGTGGGCGTATTGGCGCATGGTTTGGATCGTATCTATCCTCCCGTGCATCGCTCTACGGCGGTCGAGATGTTGGAGCGGGGAGGTTTATTGACCGACTTTCCTAGCGGGACGAATCCGGATCGGCAGAACTTTATCCGGCGAAACCGGATCGTAGCCGGTCTGGCGGATGCCACGATCGTTATTGAATCGGCGGAGAAAGGAGGCTCTTTGATCACGGCGGATATCGCTTTCTCGTATGGCCGGGATGTCTATGCCTTTCCGGGCCGGGTAACGGATATCAACTCTAAAGGATGTAATGGCTTAATCCGGCAGAATAAAGGAGGCTTGATCACTTGCGCTGACGATTTAATCATGGCGATGCGTTGGGATGTCGCTCAAAAGACAGATGCGTTACCGGTCCAAACCCAATTATTATTTCCTGAGAACGAGGAGAGTGAACGGATCTTGTCGTTCTTGGAAATGCGAAAGGAATCTCATATCAATGAATTGTCCGTAGCCTTGAATCTTCCGGTACATCAATTATCTTCTCTGCTCTTTGAGTTGGAATTGGATGGAAAGATAAAATCGATGCCGGGAAGCATCTATAAACGAATGAAACCCCTATAAATAATTAAAGCCTGTCTCACGACAAGCCCTAACCAAACTTTGTTAACCTTAAATCTAATACTATTATGAAAAAACCACAATGCAAAGATAAGCTTGTAAAGCCCCTTTGTCAAGGGTTTTGAGTATAACTTGTGTTAAACAACATGTCTGCCCGGTATAAAAAATGTTTTTGAATTTGAAACTATACAGAATAGGCATAAAATCTTCTAAAATTAACAGTTTGGATGTTGTTTGTAATCCTTGATCTTCACAGTGCTTGTATATATGGAGGAGGTTTATCCATACTAAAAAATCCTTGTAAGCGAACTTACAAGGATTTCTGGATTTGTGCGGCTGAAGGGACTCGAACCCCCACGCCGTGAAGCATCAGATCCTAAGTCTGACGTGGCTACCAATTACACCACAGCCGCATTGGAATCGTGTGCAAAGGTAATGCTTTTTTATAAACTTGCAAATATTTGCGTTGTTTTTTTAGCGAAACCTTATTTCTTCTCGGTCTCGGACAAGAGGTGGGTGATCGCCGCCTCGATAATCGTATCTTTACCTTTCTCGATATCTTCTTGGGTCATAGAAACCTTATATGTAGGATCGATACCGAATTCCGTATGCTGTTTGTTTACATCTAGCATGGGAGACGCGGAGAAACGGACACCCCAGCCGTTGGGCAACTCGGAGTTAAAGGGGAAGCCACTACCGCCTCCGGTGCGATCTCCCATCGTCGTTACATAAGGCATCATGCGTACTTTCTGCACGAAATCGTTGGCGGCGCTGTAGCAATGACGATTCGTTAAGACCACGACAGGGCGTAACCAGCGGATACGCTCGGAAGGTGAGAGATAAAGGGGATAAGGTTCGGAAAAGTTATCGTGCCCTTTACCCGTCTTATGTTGGATATAGCCGGTCAGTATCTTTTCCTCCAAGAAACGGGAAGCGATGCGATCGGCGTTTGATAACATGCCACCGCCATTATCCCGGATATCGAAGATCAAACCTTTGCAATCCTTGAATTGATAGAATATGTGATCCAAACCGCTTTCGCCGGCCGAACTGGAAAAGCTACCGTAGTAAATATACCCGATCTGCCCGTCACTCAATGTCGTGTATTTAAGTCCTCCGGCGATCGAGTAGTTCCTTCCGAGATAATTCTCTTGTATGTCCGAGTCGAAATTATCCGGATAATCGAGATACCAATCCCAATAGCGGGACATATTGAAGGTGGATATCAAATTGGTATGCCCGTCTTTCAGCTCGTTTAGCATATCGCCTAATACGTCAAATAGGACGTATTGGTTCATCGTATCGCTTATCTGCGTCTTATAACGGTCGTGAACCTCGTTCCAATCAATGTCCTTGTATTCGAAGAAGCAGTAATTCTCATCCAATATTTTCCAAAGCGCCTCAAAGTTCTCCTGTGGGGAGGCCACGTATTCGTCCGATTTCTCACATCCGGTAAACAGGAATCCGAGAGATATACATATATATATAAGGTATCGTTTCATTTGATTTCCTTTTAATAATAAGCGCTTCTGAACCGCTGGGTATTCTTTAGGCGTTTTCCTCCGAAAGAGATAAATTCTTTCACGAGGCCGATCATAAAAGAGTGAGAGATTATATGAGACTGTATCCCATTGACATCTGTACGGTAAGAGCTGTTTAGGTAACCTGCCCGTATCGTAAAATTACAAACCGGGAAATCTACCGTGAAAAAGTTCTTCATGGCGAATTTATTATGGAAGGAATTGAATTGCACCACTCCCGAAGCATTCCCTAGGTTGAAGATCTCGTAATACGATTGCCCGTAATGGGGGGAGAATAAAACACCGGCAAAGGGGATCGTGAACTGGTAGCGCAGCGTCATAGGATATTCCTTGACGCGTAACTTATAGATCGCCATGGCGGAGATGTTCAAATCGATATCCGCTTTCGCCGAGGCCGGGTTATTTCCGTTGCGGGTATTGTATATAAAACCACCCATGCCATGCACGGCACCACCCGCCAGAAGCTTTAAATCCGGCAATACCGTGGGCAAATGATAATAGTAACCCAACGTATAATCGATAAAGCCCGCGAAATCCGTAGCGGTAGAGGCAGCATTATCCGTGCTAGCCAGATCGACGCTTATGATTTGCTGTCTGGATACCCGATAGTTTGCCAGTCGGACCCTCTTCATCCGTTCATTCATTACCCGTAATCCGGGGCCTGTATATTTCTTATCTTCCATGCTGGGAGATAAATAGGTGTCCATTAGGTTGTAGCTTCCTATACCGACCATGGTCCCGCTGTTGATAGACCAAGGGATCTCGTCTCCATCGGACTGGGCCTTGGCCGGTGACGCGAGAAACAGCAGGAACAAACCAATCAAACAGGTGATAGCTTTCATAGGTTATTCGTCAAACAATTTCATCTGTCCCGTAATTTCATCGATAATATCCGTGGTACTCTGCCCGTCGTCAGTGTCGTTTCCCTCCTCATTGCCTTCGGTATCGTCTGATTCCGATGCGTTTTCGGAAGGGACGAAGCGATTCGGTTCCAGCTCATTGATTGTCTCGACCTCAAATGTAGAGATTCGTTTACCTTTGGCTTTGAAGCCTTTCACCGCGATAAATTCGTCGGCATCGAGGATGAGAGCCTCCCGGAAGGCGTCGTGGCCTCCGAAGATCACCTCGATACGAGGATAGACCTCATCCGTAAGCAACATCAAGCGGTTCTTCGGATTCTCTCCTAGGAAATTCTGCTTCCGGGTGTTTACCTCCAGCAGGAATCGTTTGATATAATAATATTTCTGATCCGCGTCGTATAATACGGCAGTCCATATCTTGCTCGGCTGGTATTTCTCGATGACCATGATATTGGACTCGTAGTGATTGCTAAGGTCAAAATTCGTGACGTAGAAATCGCCGTTCGGCAGGATCACCAATATCTGATCGTTGCTATGGAACTCGCCTAGCTCTTCTCCCCGTCCATCGTAATTTAACCGGAGTACGTCCCAGTCGAACCATACTTCCCGGCCTCCCAAGGTGGAAGAGCCTTTCTGCTTGAGGCTGATCTTGTGCACTTCCGCTTTCGTCAGGATATTACCTTGAGAACCCCGTCCCTTAATGGCTATCTCGCTGAAGTTCTTTTCGAAGACGAGTAGTTTCTGCCGGGGTTTGGGTTTCAGGATTACCTTGACGGTCTCCGCCTCTCCGTTCGGGTTTGCACTGAAGTAAAGGACACGGGAGTTTTCCGTACCTTTGGTCAGGTCGTATTCCCGATCGCGTGTAGCGCCTGTGACGGCGAAGCGTTTGATGTAATTATATCCGAACTTACCGTCCCGGTATATGACGTTGTAAATCGTCCGGTTGTCGTTACGCTTAAATACGTTGACATATAGAATATCCTTACCGATAAAGATCTTATCCGCTACCTTGACGATCTTATAAGTACCGTTGCGATAGAAGATAATGACATCGTCTATATCCGAGCAGTTACATATGAACTCGTCCTTTTTCAGTCCCATGCCGATGAAACCTTCTTGACGGTTGATATACAATTTCTCGTTCGCCTCTACGACCTTGGTCGCCTCGATCGTGTCGAAATTGCGTATCACGGTATGGCGAGGGTAAGCCTTGCCGTATTTCTCTTTCAGCATGGTAAACCAATCGATGGTATAGTCGACGATATGTTCCAGCTTATCGTTGATCTTGGCGATTTGTTCCAAGGTCTGGGCAATGAACTCGTTACTCTTGTCGGAGTTGAACTTTAAGATACGTCCCATCTTGATCTCCATGAGTTTCAGGATATCGTCCCGGGTAACCTCACGGATAAATCGGGGCTTGAACGGCTCTAAACGAAGGTCGATATGGGATATCGCCTCGTCCATGTTCTTGGCGTTCTCGAACTCCGGGTCTTTATAAATACGTTCCTCGATAAATATCTTTTCAAGGGAGGCGAAGAACAGGGCCTCCTCCTGCTCTTGTTTCTGGATCTTGAGCTCTTCCCGTAACAGCTCCAGCGTACGATCCGTAGAGTGGCGAAGCACATCGCTGACCGTAAGGAAATGCGGCTTGTCCTCCTTGATCACGCAACAGTTTGGGGAGATACTGATCTCACAATCCGTAAAGGCGTATAAAGCATCGATGGTCTTGTCTGAAGAGACCCCCGGAGCGAGATGCACCAAGATCTCTACATCCTTGGCGGTATTATCGTCTACCTTCTTGATCTTGATCTTTCCTTTATCGTTCGCTTTTAGGATGGACTCGATCACGGTAGAGGTTGTTTTTCCATACGGGATCTCCGAGATCACCAATGTCTTATTATCGAGCTTGCCGATTTTCGCACGGACTTTCACCGATCCACCCCGTTCTCCATCATTATATTTGGCTATGTCGATAGAGCCTCCTGTCTGGAAATCCGGATATAACGCGAATTCCTCTCCCCGTAGATAGGCGATGGAAGCATCTAATAACTCATTGAAATTATGAGGGAGTATCTTGGAAGACAGGCCTACGGCGATACCTTCCACGCCCTGTGCCAGCAATAAAGGGAATTTTACCGGTAAGGTAACCGGTTCCTTATTACGCCCGTCGTAAGAAAGCTGCCAAAGGGTTGTCTTGGGATTGAATACGGTCTCCAAGGCAAACTTGGAAAGGCGAGCCTCTATATAACGAGGAGCGGCGGCTCCGTCTCCCGTCAGGATATTACCCCAGTTTCCTTGGCAATCGATCAACAGATCCTTTTGTCCCAATTGCACCAAGGCATCTCCGATAGAGGCGTCTCCGTGAGGGTGGAACTGCATCGTATGACCTACGATATTTGCAACCTTGTTATACCGCCCGTCATCCAACCTCCTCATGGAGTGCAGGATACGTCGTTGTACGGGTTTCAGTCCATCGTTGATATGCGGAACGGCCCGTTCCAAGATCACATAAGAAGCGTAGTCTAGGAACCAGTTTTGGTACATCCCAGACAAATGATAGGTCGTGACACGTGTATCCCCTTTCCCCGGGACTTTATAGTCGGAATGGGTATTCGCCTCTTCCTCCGTAGTCTCGTTATCTTGGGTATCACTATTTATATCCTCAATTTCCTCGTTTTCCTTATCCTCGATATAATCGTCTTCTTTATCTTCCGGTCTCATAAAATCCAGTTCTTTCTACACAACGCTATTACGCCAAATTGCTAACAGGGTGTAAATATAGCAAATTCTATTCTATTTCTTTGATAATTTGGCTGACTGTAACTAATAATGGGGGTAGTTTATCTTTAATGACATCAAAAACGATTTCGGCATCGACACCATCATAATGATGAGAGATATAATCGCGCATTCTAAAAATATTTCGCCAAGGTATTTGTGGGTATTTAGAAAATAGTGTTCCATGGGTCTTATTATCAATGGATTTTAGGTTTTCACCGATGGTCTGTATTAACATACAAGCGGCATCTAGCTTTTCCATGCCGGACTCACTCAGCAGATAGTCATTTACGGAAAAGATCGGTTTATTTCTGCGTAAGACCGTTTCAATTGTAGATTGAACTCTATGAAGGATTTGCAGTATTTCTTGGTTAAGCAAATATTCCATCGCGTCGTATATTATTCATTAACAATTCATTCAAGTTTTGTCTTAAACGTAGTAGATCGATTTTATATCCGGTCAATTTTTCCAAATCTTCTTGAATATCACATAGAATATAGAAATTAGGAGTTTCTATCTCGACACAGATATCCAAATCGCTTGATTCTGTTTGTTCTCCTCTGGCAACGGAACCAAATACTCCCAATCGCTTTATACCATATTGGGAAGACATAGTCTTTTTGTATTCTTTGAGAATACTTATGATTTCATTTAATGTTTTCATGACCATGTAATTTATTGAGTAACAAATATAGTAAAAAAATTGATATATGCTATTTTAGGTATAAGGTAACTATAAAATTAGGTGTTGGAGTAGGGGTTTTTCAGAATCTTTTATCTTATCAATAACAATTGATATTTACATATAAAAGAATAATGATATGAAGAAGCTGATTTTATTTGTGTTATGCGCTTTGAGCGGCTTGGTGGTGAGCGCTCAATCACGCTGGGGGATTACTCCGGAGGGTGGATTTGCCGCGGTTAATCGTGTTGGAATGGGATCTAGCTGGCGTGCGGGGGTTAAGGTAGGCGTTGGTGTATCTTACCAGTTTGAACCGGGATGGATTGGATTGAAATCCGGTTTATATTATGCGAATAGAGGGTATTCGTTGGGAGATTATCCGAGAACGACGGAGTCTGCTACGTATGTCTTGAAAGAGATGATGACCGGTGGTATCACGCAACATTTTTTGCAATTGCCCGTGATGGCTGATTTCTCATGGAAAGTGTCGAAAGAGGTACGTATGCATTTAGCGGTCGGTATGTATGCCGGTGTATCTGTCAAGAATGATACGAATTGGGGATCTTCGTTTACGATGGGGTATTCGAAGGAGCCGCAGGCGCTTGGTAAATATGTCAAATCTACTGGCCTAGGGTATAGTTATGGTTATGGCCATTCGGGATATGATGAGGCTGAAAGCGCCGATCATCCATTTCGAGACGTGAATTCTTTTGATTGGGGATTGACAACTTCTTTTGGTATAGAGGTGAATAACTGGGTGATGAATCTGGGGTATGATCTCTCTCTAGGTGATGAGGGCGGTAATTATAAGATCGATGGCGATAATTTCTCTCTGTATGAGGTAAGAAGTGTCGGTGCCAATTACAATACGATGAGTCTGACGGTTGGGTATAAGTTCAAGCTTTAACGGCAAATCACTCATAGGATACGAATCTGACGAATATTCGGTGTCTTTTTTTAATAGATACGCAGCTTTTGAGATTGTTTGATCATCTATAACTTATAGAAACTTAAATAAATAAGATATTATGAGAATCATCAATCCGATAGGTGGGATCATCCTGCTTTTTGTCTTGCTGGGCACTCTGGGGTGTAGCGAGGACTCATTTCAAGATGAGGCTAAGCCGGTGATTTGTCCTAGTGTTGTTTATCCGGAGGGAGCTAAATTGGCACGAGTTTGGTACGGTGCGGGTATTTCCTCTCCTCAGAGTCTAGCGAAGGAATATGTGTACGATGAGTCGGGACGTATCTCCAAGGTATTACATCCATTGAATACGGAGGATGGAGAAGGATACTTGATTGGCTACGTTGAATATGTTTATGACGAGTGGGGTTTTTTGTCTAAAGAAGTTTACTTCAACAGAAACCTAGATCAGACGTATCATAATTTGTCTACGCTTCATTATAAGTATGATGAACAAGGCCGGAAAATAAAGGAGATTACTGAATATCCGGTTATTGGCAAGAGCAAGGTGACAGTCTTTTCTTATAAGAATAATCTTCTGGAACGGAAAGTTGAGTACGACGAACTCGGCCGGAAGCTTACTTATACGGACTATGAGTACGATGAGACAGGGTTGTTGACAAAAGAAACGATTCGTGATCCCGAAACGTCCGAGGTTTTCCGATATAGCGAGTACCGCAATGAGAACGGATTGAACATGGAGATCATGGTTTATGCCGACCTTCCGACAGAAAAAGAATCCATAGAGCTTCGTCGGATCACGAAGTCCTATGATCAGAATGGCAATCTGCTTCAATTAGTCTCTGAAGAATTGGCTTCTTCTAGCTCCCAGTCGAGTTTCTCGGAGTCCTATGAGTATATTTGAAGGCGTTCGTGATGACTTTATTCGATATGGAATGTCATCACGAATGTTTTTTCCTTCGTATAGGGTGCCTATTCGTCCAATCCTTGTTCGTTCGGATTTCCGGTCTTCATGAAATGCCCTTATACAATAAGACCCCTTCCGTAGTTGTTCTCACTCCTTGTACTTTTCCTTCGGTAATTTGAAAATTCTTTTAGTTCTTATGGTTTTCTATATTTGCCATAAATATAACAAAAAATGCAGAGCGTAGCGTAGGGATTAAAAGCAAAAGTGGGTTTCTCTTAGAGGTAACAAAAGTTTCATACTGAGGAAACTTTAGTTTCCCTATAGAGAAACAAAAGTTTTCCGCTTATTAAACTTTTGTTTTCATATGGACAAACTTTTGTTTTTTAGTCTGAAAAACTACAAATAACTAGATGCTAATATTTTATATATGTTGAAAGGAGATTGGATAATGCTATATGGTGAGTGTAGAGGATCGTTGTGTTAGGTGAAGGAAAAGTGGTAAATGGCAGTAAATAGTGGTAGATAGAGCCAGATAATTGTAGATGTTTTTTATCTACCACCATGAACTAAATATCCTAAGGCCAGATGATTGCAGGGATAGTTGTAGATGTTGTAGCAAATAGGCTTATAAACTATATGAGAGAATTGAAAGTTAAAGCGATGAGCGAATAACTTTCAATTCTCCATGTTTCAATTAAATGGTATAATATTGTTCCCATCCTTTGCGAGGCGGTACTCCACATAGCATCTTATTCGCTTCCGGATCGTTCGTGATCTGTTTCGTGTCACGATCGAAGACGAGCTTGCGGTTCAAGCGCTGGCTTAATACACCGAGACAGAATACCTGACTTAATGGGCCGGCAATCGAGAACGGTGAGCGGGTTTTATCCTTACCCATACAACTTAGCAGGAAGTTCGCGAAATGGTTTGAAGGGCTTTTCGGCACTTCCGGTAAGCGGGATTCCATCTCTTTCGCTTTCTCATCCGGGATGATAGATAAGGTACTTCCATGAGAACCACCCTTGAAGGTTAATTCTTTCGAGTAGATTTCCTTGCCCGGGTTCAACTTCGCCGGTTGTATCTTGCCGCCGGCTACGGTCGGGATATTCGGGTCAAGTTCGGAAACACCGTAACCTTCCGGGACGGAGGGGATATTGTCCAGTCCATCGTACCAAGTGATATCCACGGCCGGCATATTCCCTCTTTCCGGGAATTTAAACAGAAGGGTGGATGACATCGGGAAGAAGAACGGGTTATGGTCTTTCAAATAAAGCGGATTTATTTCTGTAGGCAATCCTAAATCTAGGAATTCATGTGCCGTATCCAAAATATGCGCTCCCCAGTCTCCTAAGACACCCATTCCGAAGTCGTACCAACAACGCCATTGTCCCAAATGGTAGTCATGGTTGTAATCATGATATTGAGCTACGCCGATCCATGTGTCCCAATCCATCGTCTCGGGAACCGGTTCTCCCATAGGCATATGCCTAATATTCGGGTTCCATCCGTGCCAGCGACGCGGATTATTCATATGGGCGGTAATGGCGGTAACATCCTTGATAATACCGGCCTCTTTCCATGCCTTGAATTGGAAATAGTTCGCCTCGGAATGTCCTTGGTTACCCATTTGGGTGACAACGCCGTATTTCTTCGCTCCACGCATCATGATCTCTATTTCTTGGAACGTGCGGGCCATCGGTTTCTCTACATATACATGTTTGCCGTGCGCCATCGCCTCGATCGTGATCGGGAAGTGGGAATGATCCGGCACGCCTACGCTTACGGCATCGATCTTGTCCGCCATCCGGTCGAACATCGTGCGGAAGTCTTGAAAACGGGCCGCTTTCGGGAACATGTTGATAATCTCTTGCGTGTGAGGGGCTCCCATGTCCACGTCGCAGAGAGCTACCACGTTACACAGACCTGTGTTATACAATTCCTTGGCGATCTCGCCCCCTCGTTGTCCGATGCCGATGAACGCGATGTTTACCCGGTCATTAGCGCTGATTAGCGGGGAAGTAGGTAGAACACGTCCGTGGGCGGGTGTCCAGAACGACGGGATGGCCGATACTGCCGATAAGGCTAGCGCTCGCTTAAGGAACGAGCGGCGTGAGATTTCTTCTGATTTCATGGTATTATCTTGTTTAAATTATACTGTTTGCGCAAACACTAATGATTTACGTCGTAAATATACAAAACTTTCTATAGTTACGGAAAAAATCATTTACTTTGTAACCTCATAAAGGAGACCATGTGCTAATGTGCCACTCAGGCGGGTCTCCGATGGACTTATCATTGGCACATTGGCATATTAACAAAATTGGCAAATTATTAGATTATGGCACAAGAAGATGTATTTAAGAAATTAGTTTCACACTGTAAGGAGTATGGTTTCGTATTTCCCTCCTCAGAGATTTATGACGGTTTGGGAGCGGTATACGATTATGGCCAGTATGGTGTTGAGTTAAAGAACAATATAAAGAAATATTGGTGGGATAGCATGACTTTGCTGCATGAGAATGTAGTGGGTATTGATTCCGCTATTTTTATGCACCCTACTATCTGGAAAGCTTCCGGCCATGTTGACGCTTTTAATGATCCGTTGATCGATAACAAGGACTCGAAGAAACGTTACCGTGCGGACGTTTTGATCGAGGACCATTTGGGCAAGATCGAGGAGAAAATGAATAAGGAAGTGGCGAAAGCCGCAAAGAAATTCGGTGACGCTTTCGATGAGGCTAAATTCCGTGAGACGAATCCTCGTGTATTGGAGCATCAGGCGAAATGGAATGAGATCCATGAGCGTTATAGCAAGGCGATGAACGAGTCTAACTTCGAGGATCTTCGCCAATTGATCTTGGATTGCGAGATCGTTTGCCCGATTTCCGGAACTCGTAACTGGACGGAGGTTCGCCAGTTTAACTTGATGTTCTCTACGGATATGGGTTCTACTGCTGATGGAGCGACTAAGATTTATCTTCGTCCGGAGACGGCCCAAGGTATTTTCGTGAACTTCTTGAATGTGCAGAAGACTGGCCGTATGAAGATCCCGTTCGGTATCGCCCAGATCGGTAAGGCGTTCCGTAATGAGATCGTGGCTCGTCAGTTTATCTTCCGTATGCGTGAGTTCGAGCAAATGGAGATGCAATTCTTCGTTCGTCCGGGTGAGGAGATCGAGTGGTTCAAGAAATGGAAGTCTACTCGCTTGAAATGGCATCAAGCTCTTGGCTTGGGAGATCAGAAGTATCGTTATCACGATCATGAGAAGTTGGCTCACTACGCTAACGCGGCTACGGATATCGAGTTCGAGATGCCGTTCGGATTTAAGGAAGTGGAGGGTATACATAGTCGTACGAACTTCGACTTGAGTCAGCATGAGAAGTTTTCCGGTAAAAAGATCCAATATTTCGATCCGGAGTTGAACCAGAGTTACACTCCGTATGTAATCGAGACCTCGATCGGTGTAGACCGTGTGTTCTTGAGCATCATGGCGGGTTCTTACTGCGAGGAGACGTTGGCGAATGGTGAGAGCCGTGTGGTATTGAAGTTGCCCGCAGCCTTGGCTCCGATCAAGTTGGCCGTATTGCCATTGGTGAAGAAAGATGGCCTGCCCGAGAAAGCTGAGGAGATTATAAATATGTTGCGTTTCGACTTCCGTTGCCAATACGACGAGAAGGATTCTATTGGTAAGCGTTATCGCCGTCAGGATGCGATCGGTACCCCGTATTGTATTACGGTAGACCATGACACCTTGAAGGATAATTGCGTAACGATCCGTTTCCGTGACACGATGGAGCAAGAGCGCGTAAGCATCGATAAGCTTCACGATATTATCACGGAGAAGGTGAGCATGAAGAATTTATTGAAAAAGGTAATAGAGTAAACGAATGAAGAAGTACTGGCATATTGCGTTGATGTTGTTTTGCGTGCTCATGATCACCTCTTGTGGGGATGATGATGAGGCACTAGAGGTGGATGAGGTTTGGAAGGTCCAGAATGAGGAGGCTTTTCAAGCCCAGATGCTGGTTCCGGGTTTCGAGCAATTGAGTTCTCAAAGTAATGCCGGATTTATCCTTTACAAGGTCTTGAAGACTGGGGAGAGTAAGGAGCCGATTTATTATACGAGCAAGGTGGAATGTTATTATAAAGGCTCTTTTATAAATGGTGAAGTTTTTGATGATCGTTCTTTCGAGGCTGGAGAGCCTGCGGTGATGGAAGTGTACAAGATGACTGATGGCTTTGCCACGGCTTTACAGAATATGCATCCCGGTGATAAATGGGAGATTTGGGTTCCCTCGCAACTTGGATATGGAGAAGCGGGATATAAGAATCCTAATACCGGGGCTGTTGTTGTAAAACCTTGCACTACGATGATTTTTGAGATGGAAGTCGTAGGTATTGTTGAGGAATAGAAATCCTATCTTATGGTATAATTACGGCCGCCTCTTTTTAGGGGTGGCCGTTTTTTTATAGTTATATGTAAATCTAGGGAAGCAAATCCCCTATAAACAATTAAAGCCTGTCTCACGACAAGCCCTAACCAAACTTTGTTAACCTTAAATCTAATACTATTATGAAAAAACCACGATGCAAAGATACGTTCGTCAAGACCATTTGTCAAGTCTTTTGCAACTAATATATGTTAAGTAACATATCGATGCTTGCCAAAAAGTGTTACACAACACAAAACTCTATATATTACAATCAAAATCTTCTAATTTTAACGATGATTAGGTCCCTTTTATAGGACTGCTAAAGGGAAAGACGTTCTTTGAGTAGCTTATAGCCAGCGCTACTGGCACGAAGATAGGTTCCATCCTTTAATCGTACTTGATAGGTTTCTTTTCCGAATAGTTCTACTCGCAATATCTGTTCCGTATTAACGATATAAGAGCGATGTATACGAACGAACTCCGGAGAAGGAAGGCTTCGCTCGAAATACTTCATGGTTTGCTCCTTTACGTGCTGACCGGAAGTGGTGAATAAGGTCACATAGTCGCCACATGCTTGCAAATAGAATATCTCTTTTATCGGGATGATATGAATACGTGTCCCGTCTTTTACGGATATACGATCTAGAATCTCCTCCGGAACGGTAGCCGGGGGAGGTGCCGTCTTTTCCTCCATTTGTCTCACGATAAGCTCCGCCTCACTCTTTCTTTCCCGGCTGGCATACCATTGGGATAGAATGATCCATGCCATTAGGCCGAACAGGAATCGAAAAGGAATCGTGATCGAGAATTCCTCCCAATCTTCCAATCCGAATATTTGTAGCAAGATCGAGCATCCGGCTATGCAAGCGATTTGTACGAGTACGGCGAAAGCCACTCGTGCTTGCATGATATGTAACGTACATTGTACATACCAAAGATAATATCCCGCTACGGCGAACAATGCGATGGAAAGTAAGCTATCGACCAAAGTGATGCTCAACGGAAGATCGCCATAAAGAGTTAATAATGCGCATTGGATCGCTATGGCTAAAAATAATAATAGGCTTCCCAGCCCTTTATGTAATATGGATGTTGTAATAGGATGTTCTTGCATGATGAGTTTAGTCTCTTAGTTCAAGGCCGCTGAACGACAAGTCTCCACATATATACAACGTGTGCGTCATGTCGGTTGTTTCTGTCAGGTCCCTCATGTCTTGGCATCCAGCCAAGAAGGAATCAACCTTTAGACGAACCAGCCATCCTTTAGGGACATATATTACTACGCCGCTGAAGGAGCTATCTATGTTTATGATGGTTTCATCAGCCTCTAATGTTGTTTTTTTAAGATCGAGGATCACGTTGCCGAAAGATACGTCTATGTCCGCCCCCTTGAATACGGGGTCCAGTACGATGTGCCTTACCGAGTTGAAAGTGGTGTCAACCGATACGAAACCGTTATCTGTCTCGTAGTTGATCTCATCGTTAGGCTTTCTGTGCCCGAAAGGGGGATGGTTAAAGGGACGTTTATGCTTTTTCGTGCGGATAGAATCTTTCCGCTTCAGCATGATGACCAATCCTAACAGGATTAATCCTAACGGCCAATATACACGTAAAAAATCGTTCGTGATCCAATTTAACTGCGGGAAAAGGAAATAGACTCCCACGCCTACGAGGAGCATACCTCCTACCGGATTACGGTGGAAAATCGTAAAGATGCCCGACACGACAAGCAGCATCGGCCAAGATACAAGCAAGTCAAATAAGGATGGATCTATCATTCCTAGATTCCGCAGTAAAAATAATATACCGACAATGATAAATAAGGTAGCGATCAGATACCCGTTTGTCCTCTTCTCTTTAAAATCGATGTCATAATCTTTCATATCCATAAGTTCCATTTTTTTGTTTTTTATCAAATGTACGGGTTCGTCATTCTATACACAAGTAAATACCGCTGATTTCTATACGAGTATCGGTAAATAACCGAATAAACCCGATTAAAAAAGCCTTTAGTTTGTAAGAAACGTGAATTTGACACCAAAACTTGATAAAAAAATGAGTTTGATAAGATTAGTTGATAATTAAGGAATATCTTTGTCTTTACAACTGCAATAGAGGAATGTAGGGAATGATACGAAATATTATAAATTTAAAGGCAATAATACTTTATTTTGGATTGATTTTATGCTTGATAGCCGGTATGCCGACTCCGGCTTATGGGAGTTCTTCATATCCGGTCAAGGAGGAATCGTATGTATTGGTGATAAATTCATATGTGGATGGCGAACGTTGGTCTGGTAATTTATTAAACATGATCTCGAAGTTCGCTACCCCGGAGGAGTACACCCTCCGGATAGATCATATGAGCGTGATGTTGGTTGATACGCCAGAGAAATTAAAAGAGAAGCAAGAGGCCTTCTTTGAAGTTAATAAGAAGAAGCCGGATGGAATTATCTACTTAGGCGTAAATGGATGGGCTTTTATGCGGGATAAGATCCGGGAGAAATGGGGGGATATTCCCACTCTGGTCTGTTCGGAAACGGGTGAAATGGCAGAAGATGAATGCTATTTTAATCAGAGGCATTCCTCTGATAGGGTGATTCCTTTACAAGAGGCGGTTAAGGGGTATAACGCTACGGGATTGGTTATCCCTTATTATGTTAAAGGTTCGATCGACTTGGTTAAGGAATTAATCCCGGGTTTGAGACGTCTGATTTTCATATCCGACAGACGTTATGTTTCCACATGGCTTCGGGATGAGATGGAGAAACATATGGAAACTTCTTTCCCTGAGGGGAAAGTGGATTTTTATACGGAGGGTTCTTGCTCCATGGATAGTTTATTGGCGGTTCTGTCGGAGAAAGATCCGCATCGAGCGACAGCCGTGATGTATTATTCGTGGATTACCGAGAAGCCTTTCTTGAATCACTCGTTATTATATAGTACTTTATATCAAGGTATAAACGGTATTTCTAGGCATCCTGTTTTTTCTTTATATGATATGGGCGTGGAAGAAGGATATACGATTGGTGGATATTATAATAGCGCTAAAACGATTGAGACTGCTCTAATTCCCTTGCTACAGCAAGTTTATAACGGTGAAGATATGGGCAAGATCCCGGTTTCAACGGTGGATGATCCTCATAAATACTTGAATTATGTTTCGCTGATGAGCGCGATGTCTAATGAAGATAATTTCCCACATGATGCGATCTATTTGAATGCGCCTCCCTCTTTTTTAGAAAAATATTGGATGCCGCTGTTAGGCTTTCTGATTTTCTTTCTGGTAGTCGTGTTTTTAGCGTGGCATTACGTGTATCGTTCTAAGCAAAAGATGAAGGAAGTGGAGTTGAGGCTATTATCCCGTTACCGTGATTTATTTAATAATATGCCATTGCCTTATATACGGCAGCGGCTGATTCGGGAAGGTACGCAAATCGATGTGCAGGTTTTGGATGTAAACCATGCTTTCGAGGAAAAAATCGCTCCTAAAGATTTCGTGGTAAATAAGCATGGAAAAGAGATCGCTAATTTAATTGGGGGAAGTTATCCTTTGCTTCTATCGGCTGTGCCTACAGTTCTGGAGAGTGGGAAATCCTTTACTTGTGAGTATTATTTTGAGCCGACAGGGCTTTACTATACGATTATCATCATGCCTACCTCGGAAGAGAATGTGGTTGATGCGTTTTTTATTGATATTACGGATATCCATAAATTCTAGACGCATTTGAAAGCCATGAATCATAAGCTGGCTATGGCGTTAGAGGCGGCAGATCTTTTACCGTGGCGATATAATCTGGCTGAAGGGAAGATTATCTATGAGTCGAAAGTACATCCGGGAGATAATATAGAGACTGCAGAGGTGCATACCCATGAGGTTTCGTTGAAGGAATATTTCAGCAAGATACACCCGTCTTTCAGGGCTTGCGTGGAAAAGGCTTTCGATGATTTGTGTAATGGGAAAATAAAGAAAGTACGAAAAGAATATTGTCTGGAGCGGTTGATTCCGGGAGAAGATCGCCATGAGTGGGAGGAGATACAGGTAATGGCCGAATATGATGCTTCCGGTAAACCGAAAGCGTTGATCGGGTCTACGATATCTATTACCGAGCGTAAGCAATTGGAACATGACCTTCGAATGGCTAGGGATAAGGCGGAAGAGTCGAATAAATTGAAATCAGCGTTTTTAGCAAATATGAGCCATGAGATACGTACACCGTTAAATGCGATAGTAGGTTTCTCTAATATCCTTGCCTCGACCGATGACCTTGAGGATAAGAAGGAATTCGCTGATATTATCGAGAATAATAATTCCCTATTGTTGCAGTTGATAAACGATATCTTGGATTTGTCAAAGATTGAGGCGGGTACCTTGGAGTTTACTTATGACTATGTGGATATTAACGCTGTATTGAGGGATTTGGAGCAATCGGCTCATTTGAAGAATAAGAATCCGGATGTACAGATCTCATTTAAGGATTATCTGGAGCCTTGCGTGATTTATACGGATCGAAATCGTCTGTCTCAACTGATGATCAATCTGTTGAACAATGCCATGAAATTTACGCAGGCAGGATCGATCTTATTTGGCTATAAGTTGAAGGATGATAATACGTTGTGGTTCTATGTAGAGGATACCGGCTGCGGAATCCCGGAGAATAAGCGGAAAGATATTTTCGGACGTTTTGTAAAACTGAATACTTTCGCTCAAGGAACAGGACTGGATTTAAGCATCTGTGAGATGATTGTTACCCAGATGAAAGGAACGATCGGGGTTGATTCTATGGAAGGGAAAGGCTCTAAGTTCTGGTTTACATTGCCTTTTCAGCCGAAGAAAGAATTATTTCCTAGTGAAGAGCAGAAGCCTGTTACTTTGGAGAAGATCGCCCGAAGTGAGGTTACGATCTTGATCGCTGAGGACAATTCCAGTAATTATCGCCTGTTTGAGTCTATATTGAAGCCTGAATATAAATTGATTCATGCATGGAATGGAAAGGAGGCTGTGGAGCTATTTCATCAGCACAAACCGCAGTTGATCTTGATGGATATAAAGATGCCGGTCATGGATGGATACGAGGCTACCGCAGAGATTCGTAAGGTTTCTGCTAGCGTGCCTATTATTGCGGTGACGGCTTATGCTTTCGCCCAAGATGAGCAACGGATCATTAATAGTGGATTTGATGCCTATACGGCGAAACCGATTAATGGGAAGATCTTAAAAGACAAGATATCAACTTTATTGACGCATCGGATTATTCTGATGTAATCGAAGGGCTTTGCGGGAAGCAGACCTTATAAAACAATTAAAGCCTGTCTCACGACAAGCCCTAACCAAACTTTGTTAACCTTAAATCTAATACTATTATGAAAAAACCACGATGCAAATATACGGAGTTACTGTTATTTGTCAATGGTTTAAGTGCTAAATTGTGTTTTGTAACATGTAATAAAATCTAATAGGAACTTATGCCTCATTGAAATCTTTCGATAGAGTCGCATATATTCTTTATACCTCCCTCTTTTTGGATCATCTCGCCTATATGAGCGGCATTTTTCTTATAAAGCGGATTGGTGACCAGATCACAAACCTTGCGTTCGATCTCCTGCTCGCTCGCTTTCGCTATCTTAACCCCTTCCGGCCCTAACCCTAATTGGTGGATTCGATAGGACCAATAGGGTTGATCGATAATCAACGGAGTGATTAATTGGGGCTTTCCCGCCCTTCCTACGCTATGGGTCGTGCCGCAACCTCCATGATGGATAACGCCGTCGCAGTGCGGGAATATCAAATTATGCGGAACCGGCTGCTTCATTAAGAATAAATGTTTATCCGCTTGTAAGGTGATTCCTGTCTTTGCCCAACCGGAACCGATGATGAGCCGATAATCATGTTTCTTGCAAATATCGACCAAGGCTTTGCTGAAACGGTTACCATCCTTGGAACTACAACTCCCGAGGGTAAAAAAGATAATAGGGCTTTGAGCGCTGTCGACGAATGATATCATTTCCTCGTAAGCCTTCTCATCATATTGAAAAGTGTCATTGAAGCAATAGCCTCCGATCGACCATTCGAACGTCCAGTCCGGATCTATGTTTCCTAGGTGCTGGCTGAAAAGCAAGTAATTATATGAACGCTCTCCCGCGTGATAGCCAAAATTGCGGATCGGAGCGAGTCCGTATTTAGCCCGGTTCTTGTTGATCGTGTCTTTGACCATGAAATTGGTCATCCGGTTCATCAACTTCCATAGGATGGCAGGGGTGATGATCGGGTTGGGTTTGGGAAATGGCAATACGGCCGGGGGAATCTTCTTACCCGGCAAGAACGGGGCGTAGGCGGTACGTATCAAGGGCTTCTTGCAATACTCGGCGATACTTGCGACAGCAAATTCCGAGTTGGTCGATACTAAAATATCATGCTCTTTTAGTAGGGGAATCAATTGATCGAACTGTTTATCGATCACGTTCCTCATCCATTTAAGGAATGGCCGGAATTTATGTGAGTTTTGCGCTGCGCTATCGATCATGCCGCCGATATCGTCAAACTGCTGCAATACGTATTTAAATCCGTAGGGTTTAACGGTCTCCTCGAATATTTGAGGGAGATTGATGGTCACCTTATGGCCACGTCTTTCCAATTCGGCCGCTATGGCCAAATAAGGAAGGACGTCGCCTTGTGAGCCTCTGGTTACTAATAGTATTTTCATGCTACGTTTATTTATGGGCTATGAGGGTCTTGTTTACCGGATATTCAGTTGACGCAAACGCTCGATGTCCAGATGGTATTTGGCTTCCATCGTTTGTAGTTTCTGCTCATTGATGGCTAAGGGATGATTCAATCGTTTCGTTTCCCGGTATCCTTTATATACGGAGCGAATCATTTTACATGGATTGAAAATGACAGATGAGGTGATCCAGCAGCCGTGCGTACACCAACAATTGGCTTTATACCCATGTCCGATAGCGGCTATTTCCTGTTTCATCGCTTCGCTATTCATCACTTTACTTATATCGCAACCATATTCTTTTATATTTCCGAGCGGTTCCCGTAGCTCGCAGGCACGAAAACGTCCGTCGTAGTCGATTACCAAGGTAGTCTCTCCGGCCGTACAATCCATCCCCCAAGGGGTCGGGTGATCTATGTTGCTGGCACGCACATTATATAAGGTACGTATAAGGCCGAGATAGAAGAAGCGTGTGATCGGTTTCCTTAAGCCGGTGGTATCCGCTACCATCCGATCCGCATAAGCAGAATAGATAGGGGATATGTCATCTTGTATTTTGCGTAGCGTTGACTCGGTTAGGATTTTCACGCCATCGTCACGGGTCATGCCTCTGGCAGCCTCAATCGTATGCGTGGAGGTACGGAAACGTCCGTATACCCAAGTCATGAAGTCTTCTATCTGGTCTATATTGTATTTCGTGATAACGGTTGCTATATTTTTCAGGACCTTGCCGTCGTCTCCGAAATTCTCCTGTATCTTACGCAGGGTTTCCAGTGCCTTATAGAAGTTTCCCGGTACACCTCTCTGTGTATCGTGGGTCGTACCGAAACCATCCAAGGAAAGGCTTACGTTAATATTACAATCCGGGCAGTTCTGGCGGAACCGTTTTACCCATTCGACGATCCGGTCTGGTTTTAAGCCGTTCGTAGGGATGTTCACATCTTTGATATGGTTGTTTTTGTAGAATAACTCCAATATTTCCGGTAGATCCTCACGCAGGGTAGGCTCACCTCCGGATATCCATAATCGGTTGAATTGCCCGGCGGTTTCTGATATCTTCTTGATTTCATCGAAAGTGAGGTCGGGTTGCTTCTTATCCATTTCTTGGGCATAGAAACACATCGCGCATTTGGCGTTGCATCGGCCTGTTACGAAAAGGAAGATCGACTCGAGTTTTCTTTCCGTGCTCATTGCCCTGAAAGAACTGGTGGTTCGTTTTTTGTCCATTTTATTTTTGTTTTACCATTTGTCTTATCTGGCGCATGATTTTTTCCTTGTGTTTGATCAACACCCGGAGAAAATAACATAAGAAGCCAAATAAAATACTTATTAGCATATACGATATGATCTTTAAAGGCAAAGATCGACGATAAAATGACGCTAAACAATCTCTATTTGCAGTATTTTGTGGTCCATGTTTAAAAGGTAGGTCTATAAACAATTAAAGCCTGTCTCACGACAAGCCCTAACCAAACTTTGTTAACCTTAAATCTAATACTATTATGAAAAAACCACGATACAAATATACGGACTTTTCAATTCCTGTCAAGATCTGTAGTGCTAAATTATGTTTTTCAACATATAACAAAAATAAAAAGGCGCCTTTCTTTTAGAGAAAGACGCCTTTTCCATGATATACTAATCAAATATTAGTCTTGTAATTTAGCGCAAATGAACTCACGGTTCAAACGAGCGATGTTGCTAACGGAGATATTCTTCGGACATTCCATCTCGCAAGCACGTGTGTTCGTACAGTTACCGAAGCCAAGTTCATCCATTTTAGCGACCATTGCTTTCGCACGACGAGCAGCCTCGACTTTACCTTGAGGTAACAAAGCCAACTGGCTAACCTTAGCGGATACGAACAACATAGCTGAACCGTTCTTACAAGCGGCGGCACAAGCGCCACAACCGATACAAGCGGCAGCGTCCATGGCTAAGTCTGCGTCCTTCTTTGGGATAGGTATCGCATTAGCGTCGGGTACACCACCTGTGTTGACAGATGTGAAACCACCCGCTTGGATGATTTTGTCGTAAGCGTAGCGGTCTACCATCAAGTCGCGGATAACAGGGAAACCTGCGGAACGCCACGGTTCGATCGTGATCGTCTCTCCATCGTGGAAACGACGCATATATAACTGGCAAGTCGTAGCTCCAGTTGCCGGTCCGTGCGGGTGTCCGTTTACATACAATGAACACATGCCACAGATACCCTCGCGGCAGTCGTGATCGAATACGATCGGTTCCTTACCCTCGTTGACCAACTGCTCGTTCAAGATATCCAACATTTCCAAGAAAGAGACACTCTGATTGATCTTCTCAATTTTGTATGTCTCGAACTGTCCTTTCTCCTTCGGACCTCTCTGACGCCAAACCTTAAGTGTTACACTTATATCTTTATCCATGATTCTAATTTTTTCTGAGATTGATGATTATTACTTCTTGTAGTTACGTGTTTGAGGAACAACGAACTCATAGTTCAAATCCTCTTTCAACATGACAGGATCTTTGTCCTCGCCTTGGTACTCCCAGCAAGATACGTACATGAACTTATCGTCATGACGCAAGGCCTCACCTTCTTCTGTCTGGTGCTCCGTACGGAAGTGACCACCACAAGACTCAGCGCGGTCCAAAGCATCGTGTGCCATCAATGTACCGATCTCGATAAAGTCGGCTACACGTAATGCTTTCTCTAACTCGGTATTCAAGTTGTCTGCGTTGCCTGGGATGAATACGTTGCTCCAGAACTCTTTCTTCAAGTCTTTCAGCATCTGGATAGCTTCTTGCAAACCTTTTGCGTCGCGTGCCATACCGATATGTTCCCACATGATATGACCTAGTTTGCGGTGGATAGTGTCTACGGTTTCTTTACCCTTGACGTTCATCAATTTTTGGATACGATCCTTGATGGCCTTTTCTGCCTCGACGAACTCCGGCAGATCCGTGCTGAAGCGAGGAACTTGGATTTGGTCGGACAAATAGTTCTGGATCGTGTATGGTAATACGAAATAACCATCGGCCAATCCCTGCATCAAAGCGGAAGCACCTAAACGGTTCGCTCCGTGATCGGAGAAGTTTGCCTCACCGATAGCGAACAGACCCGGAATGGAGGTCATCAACTCATAGTCAACCCACAATCCACCCATTGAGTAGTGCAATGCCGGGTAGATCATCATCGGAGTCTCGTATGGATTATCGTTCGTGATCTCTTCGTACATATCGAACAAGTTACCGTATTTCTGCTTAACGACCTCTTTACCCAAGCGATTGATCGCGTCGGAGAAATCCAAGAATACGGCCAAGCCCGTGCTGTTCACGCCGAAACCTGCGTCGCAACGCTCTTTAGCGGCACGAGAAGCCACGTCGCGAGGAACCAAGTTTCCGAATGCCGGATAACGACGCTCCAAATAATAATCACGGTCTGCCTCGGGAATATCTTTACCTTTCTTCGTTCCGGCCTGTAGAGCTTTAGCGTCTTCCAGTTTCTTCGGAACCCAGATACGGCCGTCGTTACGCAAGGATTCGGACATCAAAGTCAATTTAGATTGGAAGTCACCTTTCACCGGTACGCAAGTCGGGTGGATCTGAACCATACAAGGATTAGCGAAGTAAGCGCCTTTCTTGTAGCATTGCCATGCGGCGGAACCGTTAGATGCCATAGCGTTGGTTGACAAGAAGAACGTATTAACGTAACCACCCGTAGCTACAACTACAGCGTGAGCGGCGTAACGCTCGATCTTACCTGTAATCAAGTTGCGGGCGATGATACCACGAGCACGACCGTCTACCTTAACTACATCCAACATCTCATGACGAGTGTACATCTTAACCTTACCCAAACCGATCTGACGGCTCAACGCTGAATAAGCGCCTAACAAAAGCTGCTGACCCGTCTGGCCACGGGCGTAGAACGTACGCGATACCTGAGCGCCACCGAATGAACGGTTATCCAACAAACCACCATATTCGCGAGCGAAAGGAACGCCTTGAGCCACGCACTGGTCGATGATTGAGTTAGAAACCTCAGCCAAACGATAAACGTTAGCCTCACGAGCACGGTAGTCACCACCTTTGATCGTATCGTAGAACAAACGGTAAACAGAGTCACCATCATTCTGGTAGTTCTTAGCGGCGTTGATACCACCTTGAGCGGCGATAGAGTGCGCACGGCGGGGAGAATCTTGGATACAGAAGTTCAATACGTTGAATCCCATCTCTGCCAAAGATGCGGCAGCGGAAGCTCCAGCCAAACCTGTACCGACTACGATAACATCCAAACGACGCTTGTTAGCGGGGTTCACCAATTTCTGGTGATTTTTATAATTAGTCCACTTCTCAGCCAACGGGCCTTGAGGTATTTTAGAATTTATTTCAGACATAATGATTTAATTTCAAAAGTTCTTAATTATAAAACCTGTAGCTTGCAATTAAGCACCTACTCCGTTTAGGAAGAAGATGATAGTAATGATTGCGAAAAGTCCGCAAATAACCGTAGCTACGATCTTAGAGATACATTCCCAACGGTTCATCCAGATCGTGTTATTCCAACCGATTGTTTGGATAGCGCTCCAGAAACCGTGAGTCAAGTGGAACCACAAAGCCACGTACCAGATCAAATAAAGAACGGTGATCACGGCATTACCTTGGAAGTAATAGTTGATAAAAGCGGCTCCGTCTTGTGGAGATACCATAGCTGACCCCAATGCAACTTCGTGATGACCGATCAATTCGGCGAACATCATCTTATACCAGAACTGGCTGAAGTGCAACAGCATGAACAGGATAACGATCAAACCCAAAACGAACATGTTCTGAGATGCCCATTCCACGCCTTTCGGACGAGCGTTGATAGCGTAACGGTCGTTACCACGTGCCTTACGGTTTTGCAAGGTAAGAATGATAGCGTACACGAAGTGGATCACAACGCCTGCGGCCAATACGAGAGTAGCTGCCACAGCGTACCAATTAGAGCCCAACAGCGAACAAACCATGTTATAAGCCTCTCCGGAGAAAACGGCCGCCACGTTCATCGACAGGTGGAACAATAAGAACAGAACAAGAAAGAGGCCTGATATACTCATTATCAGCTTCTTCCCGATAGAAGAATTAAGTAACCACATAAGATAATAATTTAAGTTATTTAATTGTATTTAGAAATTTCTACTTAAACTATGTAATTATCACGCAAAGGTATGCTAAATCCATATATCGCGCAAACGATTAAAGAAATATTTCTGCATTAATGGGAGAGGTCAGGGCATGTGCCCCGACACATGAAATAATGCGGAAGGAAAAGGCTTTCCTTATGAATAATTTATATACATTTGCCTATATGCGTAAGGATTTGAATGGGGCACGGCATTTTTCTATAGGGATCAAGTTTACGATCTTATTGTTTACGATCGCGATCTTGGTTCTTGTGCTTTTTTCGTATAGGAGCGACAAGCATGGCAACCTGTTCTGGCAGGTAGAGAAATTGATTCCGCATCATCCGGACAGCGCTTTGGTGTTATTAGAGAAAGTGACGGATATCAATGGATTATCGCTTCGAGAGAAAGCCCGTTATTGTCTGTTATGGACCGAATCACGGGATGAGGCGGGATTGAGGCATACATCGGATTCCATAATCTCTATCGCTACGGATTATTATAGGACGACACGAGGCTGTTACTGGCCTCCCAAAGCGTGGTTTTACCGGGGGAAAGTCTATGAGGATATGGATCAACCGTCCCTAGCTTTGGAATGCTATTTACGTGCGTTGGAATATGAGGGAGGGAATTGGGATTACGAATTTTGGGGACGGTTATATAACCAGATAGGAAGGCTGTACGCCGAGCAGGAATTATATGGCAAGGCCATGTCTTTTTTGAGAAAAGCGAGTGCCCAATATCAGCTCTTGAATGATACGGCCGGACAAGGCCGGATACTGGAGGAAGTCAAGAAATACGAGGCGTTACGGGATTCTATCGGATCGCTGTCAGCGAGAGAATCGATTTATCAGATCACTTCCCGGTATGATGTAAGGCCGGTTCGTGAGGACTTATATAGGAAAGAATTGATGTTATCGCAAAGGGGACAGGAGCGTTATCTGTACGCGTTTATTATCGGCATAATCCTATTTATTTGCTTCCTCCTTTATCGGCGATGGAGAAATACGCAGGAAAACGCTCTTCGAAGGGAAGAAGCCTTGCGACGTTCGATTGCTAGCCAGCAACAACGTATGCGAGAAGAAAAAGAAGAGAATGAACGGCAAATCACCCTTTTGGAAAAAAGAATTACGAAAATAAAGGAAGAAAAGGATCAAGAGTTGATGTTGGTTTCCTTACAATTGGAAAAACAACGGCTGGAGATTTGTAACGAGTCGATTCATAATAAGGAGAGTAAGCATTTATTATCTGTCGCGATCTTGCGGAAATCGGAGGTCTATGAGAAGTTCCACGATCGGGATGCCGGCAAGATTGTCTCTGAGGATTGGGAGCTTTTGGAGGTGCTGTTGAATAAGGCTTATGATGACTTTACCTTACGGCTGAAAAAACTATATCCTGCTATTTCCGATACGGAGTTGAAGGTCTGTATGCTTACGAAGATCGGCGTTCCCGCCAACCAGATCACACGGGTATTGAAATATAATAGTTCGGTACTTCGTCCTCGTCTGTTCCGGAAGATTTTTAAGAAAGAAGGTTCTACGGAGGCATTTGTGGAGTTTATCTCAAGTTTTTGATTATTATGTATTTATAGCGGTCTTGGCAGGTTTGTTCTCATTTTTGTTCTCATTTATCATGTGATTTGTGAGATATGCGGGATATTTTTGGAGGCAAAAAAGCATGGTTATGAAAAGTGTAAAGTTAGCCTCTATCTTGTTTTATTTAAATAGTGTTTTTGTCGTTTCTTGTTTCGTGTCATGCGGTTCTTCGCCAACGGAAGCGTCCTCTCTTTTAACTGCGGATATAAGAGGGGGGATGGATAAACCGGGGCTATTGGGATTAGGCGATGAGATCAAGGGGGTTACTTTTGTCCCTTTAGAGGTGACCACGGATGATGCCTCGTTGATAGACGGAGTTTATGATTATGCCGTGACAGATCGATATATCTATGTGCTTCCCGTAAAAGAGCCCCGTATCGTCCTGTTCGATCGGCAAGGGCGTTTTATCCGGACGTTGGTAAAAGAAGGGCAGGGGCCGGGTGAATTTAGCGGTATTCTGCCATGTATCCAAGTGGACGAACGTAATGACCGCTTTTTTTTATTTAGTAATAATCGAGTTTGGGAATATACGTTGGAAGGTGAATTTATCGGACAATCCACCCATGAGTATTCTGTAATCTATATGCGTCATATCGGAAAGGATCGTTTCGCCGCCATATCATTCCCTTTTCAGCCTTTCAACGGAGGAGGATTCGGATTAGGCCTATTTTCGAGGAAAGGGGATACGATAGCGATCAAGAATGATTTTTATTCCTTTTTATTACCTCATGAGAAGAGCGGGTTCACGACAAGTATCGCCCCCGCTTATTCTGATGCGCAAAACTCCGTGTTGTTTAAGACCGGTAGTAATGATACGGTCTTCTGTATCTCGGCGGATCGAATAAGTGCGGCTTGTGTCCTTGATCTGAAAAACTCGGATGCGGAAGTGATTCGTTCGTTGGATGTTACGGACATGAGTAATTTGCGAATTGAAAAAAAGGACCCCAAGGATATCTTTGTGCAAGATATGATTGAGTTTCCGGAACATTATTATTTCCGCTTATTGTATAACCAAGGCTATTATATAGCCTCTGTAGATAAAAAGACGGGAAAGACACTTGTGGAAAAATGTGAGATGCCGGGTTCTATCTATGAACTGGCGGATGCGAACCTTCAACATGGCATGCAGGGTACGAGAAGTTATCGGAATTTCCCGGTCTGGGGGAGGGTCATAAAAGATGAGCTGGTACAAGTAGTGACCCCGTATGAGCTAAACTTATATAAATCGCTTCGCTCGATCACGATTCCGCAGGAGTTGAACTTAAAAGGAGAGGAGGGCAATCCGGTTTTTGTGTTTTATTCGCTTATCTGACTTCGATATGTATCGCTCGGTTGTACTTCTTGTAATAATCTAGCGATAGAAGCTATAGTATTCATGGTTACTATCTATAGAAAATCTGATTTACTATTGATAGTAATCTGATTTATTATAGATAGTAATTGGATCGGTAATAGGCGTGTATGTATAACTGCGTAGATATCAGCCATATACTAATATTTACGTGCAAAGTGGGCATATTGTGTATTTTAACTGTTCGGTAAATAATCGTGTTCTTTTATCTTTTCTATGCCTTTGATGGCTATTAGTGTTAATTAACGTATTGTTTATATTTATATTACGAGTATTTCGTATATTTGCGAAACCAACGTAATATCCGGATATGCTTAGAGGTTGGTAAGTATGTGTAATAACGGTATAAATAACATTAAAACGGATTGAAAATGAAAAAGGCGATTATGAACATAATGATCATCCTGTTCGCTTTGGCGATGTGCGTAGGATGCGGACAGTCTTCGGAACAAAAAGAAGAAAGTGTTCCGACAGATGTAACAAAGGCAGAAAAACAAGAGCAAGTACAGGTGGAAGCGGAGGACGAAGATACGCTGGAAAATGGAGAGCAGGTATTTAGGGTAGTAGAGGTGATGCCGAAGTTTCCCGGCGGTGATGCGGAGCTTTTGAAATTTATAGCCAAGAATGTAAAGTATCCACAAGAGAGCCAAGACAAAGGAGAGCAAGGGCGTGTGATTTGTTCGTTTGTGGTAACGAAAGATGGAACGCTTACGAATTACAAGGTCCTTAGAGGAATCTCCCCGGCATTAGACCAAGAGGCGGTTCGAGTTTTGCAAATGATGCCTCGTTGGACACCGGGCACGCAAAGAGGCGAGCCGGTAGCCGTGAAATATACGGTGCCGATCACGTTTAAGTTGCAATAATTCACGATTGCAGGTCTTGTGATTCTTATTTAATGTTAATTAACGTGCCTTCCGCATGCCGTTTACGACTATTTCGTAGCTTTGTGGATATACATTATACAAAAGGATAAGATTTATGGAGAAGCTAACGATGCAGGAAGAAGAGGCGATGCGCTGGATTTGGCGGATCGGTCCTTGTTTTGTGAAAGATGTGCTGGCCAAATACGAGGACCCGAAACCTCCTTATACGACGCTCGCTTCCGTGATCAAGAATCTGGAGCGAAAGAAGTACGTGAAGGCGAAACGTTATGGAAATACGTATGAATACCGTCCTTTGATAGAGGAAACGGAATATAAACGTACGTTCCTTGGCGGCGTGGTAACGAATTATTTCGCTAACTCGTATAAAGAAATGGTTTCTTTCTTTGCGAAAGATCAGAAAATCTCTACGGATGATTTAAAGGATATCATCGATTTGATTGAGAAAGGAAAAGAATAACCTAAATCCCACATACCATGACACCGGAATTTGCCTACTTATTGAAGGTAAATGTAGCCTTTGTACTCTTTTACGCCTTCTACCGGTTGTTCTTCTATAAGGACACGTTCTTCAAGCTACGTCGTGCGATCTTGCTGGCGTTCTTTGGCTTGGCTCTGTTTTATCCTTTGCTGAACATCCAAGATTGGGTAAGGCAACAAGAGCCTATAGCGGACGTGATTTATATGTATTCCGCTATGTTGCCTGAGGCGACGGCGAAAGCGGATGCCGCGGCGTCCGTGGATTGGTATGGATGGTTGCTGGGATCTTTGGGGTTTATTTATTGGGGGATCGTAGCGTTCTTATGCGGACGTTTTCTCGTGCAATTAAGCAGTATCTTATGGTTGGCTCATACCAGTGAGCGTGTTGTTATTCATGAAACTCCGGTTTATGCGTTGCGGAAGGCCGCCGGGCCATTCTCCTTTTTCCGTATGGTCTTCTTGCATCCGGAGAGTCATTCGGATAAGGAAACGGATGAGATATTGACACATGAATGTACGCACGTATCCCAATGGCACTCGATTGACGTGATCTTGAGCGAGATGATGTGTATGGCTTGCTGGTTCAATCCTTTTGTATGGTTATTGAAGCGTGAGGTTAGGCATAATCTGGAGTATCTGGCGGATAACACGGTGATCCAGTCCGGTTACGATAGTAAGAGCTATCAATACCATTTATTGGGATTGGCTCATCATCAGTCCGTTACTACTTTGTATAATAGTTTCAATGTGCTGCATCTGAAGAACCGGATTATGATGATGAACAAGAAGCGGAGCCCGGGTATCGTACGTACGAAATATCTGATATTTATTCCATTGGTAGGGATCTTGATGCTGTTAAGTAATATCGAGGCGGTAGCGCGTTTGACTGTCCGTCTGGCGAATGAGGCTACGGTCTCGAACGCTATGGTGACGGCTACGGGCATTCTGGTTGATGAGACCGGGCAGCCTTTGATCGGGGCATCAGTTGTGGTGAAGGGCGGTAAAGAGGGGACTATCACGGATAGGAAAGGGGCTTTCTCTTTGGAGGTTCCTGCGAATGCGATTTTGCGATGCAGCTATCAAGGAAGGGAGTCCCAAGAGGTCTTGGCTGCTGATATGACAAATAATACCCATTTGTCCTTATCTTCCAAATCCCGTGAGATGAACGAGCAAGTATTTACCGTGGTAGAGAAGATGCCTAGTTTTCCGGGTGGGGATGCGGAGTTGTTGAAATACATAGCCACGAATATAAAGTATCCGAAAGAGAGTCAGGATAACGGGGAGCAAGGGCGTGTAATCTGCTCGTTTATCGTCGGGCGTGATGGTTCCGTCAATAATCCGGAGGTGCTTCGGGGAGTGACTCCTTTATTGAATGAGGAGGCCGTAAGGGTAATAAACACTATGCCTCGCTGGAATCCGGGAATGCAACGTGGAAAGGCGGTCGCCGTGAAATATACGGTCCCGATTACGTTCCGTTTGAAAAGTCCGGTAGTAGAAACGAAGGAAGAGACTTTGACGGTAGTGGACGTGATGCCGCAATATCCCGGAGGGGATCATGAATTATTAAAGTTTATCGCTCAAAGCATAAAGTATCCGACGGATGCGCAGGAAGCGGGAGTGCAAGGTCGTGTGATCTGTTCGTTTGTGGTAGATAAGAAAGGAAATATCGTGGAACCTAAAATCATACGGGGGATAGATCCCTCCTTGGATGCGGAAGCTTTGAGAGTCATCGGAATGATGCCCCGGTGGACTCCCGGTCGTCAGGACGGAAAGGCGGTCCGTGTCTTATATACGGTGCCTATTACTTTCCGGTTACAGTGAAATAAGAATAGAGGCTATGTTAGTCGCTTAATCAGTAATCTTAAAAATATACAGATATGAATGCGAAATGTAATTTAGTTACAGTTCTGTTACTTTGTTGCCTTATTTTTCCCGGGAATGCTCAAGAGTTTAATTGGCAAGACTTGGTGAACCGTAAGCAATATGCGGCTGTGATCGCTCATGCTGATAGCCTTACATTAGCCGATTCTTCGAATTATGAGATTATGAACGCTATCGGGCAGGCTTATGAGGGTATGCTTCGGTATCAGAAGGCTTATGACTATTACCGTCTTTGCTTTTCTATGGATACGACGAACTTGGATATCTTAAACATCTTGGCTCGGACGGCGACGAACTTAGGCCGTGCGGAGGATGCCGAGCGATATTTTCATCAGGTCTTATCCGCCGATAGCTCGAACTTCTACGCTAATTATCAGTTGGCACGTCTGTATTTCCAATTGGGGGAGTATGAGAAAGCAGTTGATGCCTATGAGAAATTGCAAGCTCAGAATGAGGATAATACTGTCTTATACCGTGCGATTGGCGATTGCTATACTCGAATGGAACAATATCCTTCCGCTACGACCGCTTATTTTCAGGCGTATAACTTGAATCGTGAGAATGCGGGGTTGGCGGTTGCGTTAGTGAATTCATTGTATCGGATGGGGGCTAGTAGCCCGGATTATATATCGGAAGGAATAGCGATTTGCGATACCGCCTTGTTTTATAATCCCGGGAATCGTCAATTATTGCGTAGTAAAGGATTGGGGCTATATATCGTGAAACAATTTGTTCAGGCGGATTCTGTCTATTCCAGTTTGTTGGCTGATGGTGATTCCACCTACCTTACCTTGAAATATGGGGGAGCCTCGAAGTATTATGCCGGTCTGTATATGCCCTCGGTAGATATCTTGGATATGGCATATGAGCAGGATACGACCTCGGTCGAGGTATGCCTCTTATTGGGTTCCGCCTTGGGTAAGACGTATGACCGGAAGCGGGCTTACGACTTATTTGACCGGGCGGAAAAGGGATTGGAACCCAATCGTTTCTTGGTAAATCAGTTATTGGCCTTCCGTGCGGAGACTTACCAAAAGGACGGGAGATACAAGGAAGCGTCCCGTCTCTACTATGAGGCATGGAAAAAGAATCCGGAACGACTGGATTTCCTGGCGGCGATCTCGCATATGTATAGTGAGATTGACGTGTCTAAATTCCAGAGTGAGGAGGATCGCCAGCGAGGGCTTTTTATCTTGGTACTTTATATGAATGAGAGCTTAAAGAAAAAAGCGGACGAGAGGACGATGGTGTTTAGCCGGGCGCTTCTGCAATCCTTCTATGAGGATATGTTTTTCCGTAATGTGGCGGAGGAGACTATGATAGACCCGGATGGGAAAAAGAGCAAGATCTCTATCGTGGATTTGCGTAACCTGATCAATCAACTGCCGGAGACATCCGATGAGGTAAAAGAGATGATACGAATGATGGATCGGGAGAAAATGCTAAAGAGCAAGAAATGACATCGAACGAAAGACTTTAAACATCATGAAAATGAGAAAATTAACTACGAACGCAGTGGCTATGCTGCTCGCTTTAGTCGGATGTATGGGATGTGGCAATCGGTCCGCTTCCTCTGTCGATAACCTTATTAGGGTTGATGTCATGGCCGATTATCCGGAAAAGGAACTGATACTTCAAGACCTTATGGACGTGGAATACATCGCGTTGGAAACCACGGATGATTTTATAACTAAAGGTGCCGTGAAAGCGATCGGAAAGGATATCATGCTGGTGACGAATCGGGGCAGTGATGGGGATATTCTTGTTTTCGATAGAAACGGAAAGGGACTAAGGAAGATAAACCGTTTAGGGCAAAGCGGTGAGGAATACACGCAGCTTACAGGGCTTGTCTTGGATGAGGATAACGATGAGATATTCGTCAAGGATAATCCAGCGAGAAAAATAGGTGTCTATGACTTATTAGGAAACTATAAAAGGAGTTTTAAGTTCACGGATACCAGTTATTATAATTATATATTTAATTATGATCGTGATCATTTGATTTGCTATAAGAGTTATCCATCGGAAAAAGGCAAGCGGGAGTGTCATTTGATTATTTCCAAGCAAGATGGCCGTATCATTCATGAGATCCAGATTCCCTCTAAGGGGACTGAGACTCCGGTTGTAACAGAAGGGGAGTTTATCATTACGCCGGAATTTTATCTTACGTTTCCGGATCGGGATAAATGGATACTTGTCAATACATCGTCTGATACCATATTCCATTACTTGCCGGATGGTAATCTGAGTCCTTTTATCGTAAGAAGCCCTTCCATATCCTCCATGGATACTAAAGTATTTCTTTTTCCAACCGTCATCACCGATCGCTACTGTTTCATGAGAACCATGAGAAAAGAGGTTGACTTTACGACGTTTAAAGGTTTCCTTGGTGAAGATCTGGTGTATGATAAACAAGAAAATGCCTTATTCAGCTATATTCTATACAATGATGATTTCATCAATAAGGAAGAAGTCTCTCTAACATCAGAGCCAAGAAACCCCGAAATAGCTATCTGCCAAACTCTAGATGCCCCGGACTTAGTTGAGGCTTACGAGAAAGGCCAGCTAAAAGGAAAGTTGAAGGAGATCGCCGCAAACTTGGATGAAGAGTCGAATCCTGTGGTCATGCTGCTGAAAAAGAAGAAATAAATGACATTAAGGGAATTATGTTATCTTTGCAAATAACCTTAAAACGAATTGTAGATGAGAAGAGCAATTATAAATATAGGATTTCTCTTGCTAACTATGGTTGGATGCCTAGGATGTAGGCACTCCGCTTCCCAAGCTGAGGAAGTAATTACGGTGGATGTCACGGCAAGTTATCCGAAAAAGGAATTAATCCTTCAAGATATAGTGGATGTGGAATACATCCCCTTAGAGACGAATGATGAGTTCATTACCCGGGGGACTTTACGGGATGTTGGCCGGGAGCTTTTGGTTGTAACAAATCTTCCTAGCGATGGGGATATTTTCTTATTTGATAGGAAAGGGAAAGCCTTGAAGAAGATAAACCACTTGGGGCAAGGGGCTGAGGAATATGTAGGTGTTTTAGGTATTACCCTTGATGAGAATAACAATGAGTTATTTGTTAATGATCATTATACGGAAAGAATGTTAGTGTATGATTTAGACGGGAATTATAAACGGACTTTTAAGCATAAGAAAGGTACTATGTATGATGCGGTCTATAATTTTGATGAAGAGAATCTAATTTGTCATGATGGCTCTTTTACGGATGATGGGAAGGCAAATCGGTTATCCTATTTACTTGTCTCTAAGCGGGATGGTAGTGTTGTCAAGGAAATTCCCATATCTTTTAAAGAGAAAAAATTAATCCAGATGATAAAAAAGGGGGAGGGTGACAGCAATACGTATGTTGTAAGTCCATCCAGTTACTACCCTTTGATCCCTTATTCAGGTAATTGGGAGCTTGTAGAACCTTCGGCTGATACTGTATTTACGCTTTCCCCAGATTTAGATTTGAAGCCTTTTGTCGCTAGGATTCCATCTGTGCAATCCTTGAATCCGGAAATATTTCTTTTTATGAGTATCCTAACCGATCGTTATTATTTTATGGAAACGGTGGAAAAGAATTATGATTTTGCGGCAGACGATATTCCAAGTACAAATCTACTATATGATAAACAGGAAAATTCCATATTCAAATATACCGTATACAATGACGATTATTCTATTAAAAAGGAGATGTATATGAGTACAAGACCTATCAATCAAGAAATCATGACTTGGCAACGGCTCTATGCAGATCAATTAGTTGAGTCGTATAACAAAGGCGAATTGAAAGACCGATTAAAAGAGATCGCCGCAAACTTGGATGAAGAGTCGAATCCTGTGGTCATGCTGCTGAAAAAGAAAAAGTAATATTAAAAAAGTAAGTTGATAGATATTCAAGAAGATGATAATCCGGTTTTCACGGATAAAAATATGTCTTCTTTACTATTTTACTGAATAACTTAGAGGATCTTACCATATCAAGAACCTCGTTTAAGTGTTGTTCCTGTAATTCCCCTATTATTTTCGTTTCTTGTTTACTTATGCTTAATACCAATTCTTCCCGGCTTTTCGTTAGTATGTCTGTGGCGCAAAGGAACGAGTCGTATTTGAGAAAATCATAATCGGTACGCTTTAGAGGATATTGCATAGCGAGCTGATCGTTTTTTTTGAACAAGCTAGGATGAATATTGGAGTTTATAAAGAAGAAACCCGCCACATGGGTTTCTGATATTCCCATCACCACGAAATATTTGCAATGATCTATTTCCTCGAAAATAGAGGAAAGTAAAATGGTCCCTCTATCAATAGATCTTTCAATGCAAGATATAGGTAATTCCATTACATAAACATTTCCTCTATTTCTAATTTATGATCTATATAAGAGACATATTCCTCATCATCCCCAGCCTCTCTTAATATATCTTTAATGGGTATAGCCCTATCTCTTTTAGCGCTGTTCCATGCCAAATCATGTGACATATCCGTTAATTGAGAGAAAGTCTTATTTTTACACTTCTCTATGGCATTATTTAAGCATTCAAGGTCGCTCTCCGATAAGTAGTCAAGGTCTGCTTCCTTTTTGGCTACAAGAATATATTTATTAGTAAAATCAAAATATGATTTCAGATCATCTACGCAATCGGAGAAAAAGCTATCGCCCCTAAGCGCCTTGAAAATATCCTCTACATTCGATGGGACTGGTCCATATTGCATGGCTATATAGGTATCTCCCGTAATACTTCTTCCATATTTGGACAGATGTTCTTGGTCTGCGAAATATAATATCTTACAGATTTTGTGGATGTCTTTACGATCTACATTTTGTGCGGCATACAATATAGCTTGTATGGCAACGTCTTTTTTAAATGTACTTTTTGTTCCCATACCTAAATGTTTACAATTGCTATTTGAATAGTTTTCAGTTTATTACAACACATCTATTGTATTATTGGTACAAAGATGAGGTAAACAGAGCAACAAACAAAATTTTTTCCACTAAAAAAACTAATGAATCTCAAATAATGGTGTAAGTGGTTGATGTCTAGATGTTGTGTTGTTTTGTGTTATTCCCATTATACCGCTTCACCAGTTGAAAAAGAGGAATAGTTCTCCGATAACCTATACATTCCATAGCGAATAAGTATTTATTCTTAAATCAGCGCCGTGAACTGTATAAACCACGCCGTGGAATGTGCAGACCACGCCTTGGTTTATACAGTTCACGGCATGGTTTATAGAATAGATGAGATAGCGATAAACTTTATATATAGGTAAACATACGTTTTATTCTAGATGAATCCGTTTGCGTTTTCGAGTAAACCAGCTACATTTGCCGGAAAGAATATCTAGATGAGGAAGTTCCTTTTATTGTGGTTGGTTGGGTTGATGTTGGTGCCTTCTGTGATGGCTGAGCGGAAAAAGGTTGGCTTGGTGCTGGGAGGCGGTGGGGCGAAAGGTGTCGCTCATATCGGGGTGTTGAAGGTATTGGAGGAGGCCGGTATCCCGATTGATTATATTGCCGGAACCAGTATGGGAGCTATCGTTGGTGGCTTGTATTCCGTTGGCTATACTGCCGCTGAGATCGATAGCATGGTACGTTGGCAGGATTGGAGCATGTTGCTAAGTGACCGTGTGAAACGTAGTAACCTTACTTTTCCGGAGAAAGAGAATTCCGAGCGATATGTCTTTTCCCTTCCTTTTGGCCGGAGTAAAAAAGAGATAACGATCCAAGGGATGATAAAAGGTCAAAATCTCCAGAACCTTTTCTCTGATTTAACGATCGGTTATCATGATTCCGTGGACTTCAATCAATTGAATATACCTTTCGCTTGTGTGGCGTTGAATGTGGTGGACGGGCAAGAATATGTTTTCCATCATGGAAGTCTTCCGTTGGCTATGCGTGCCAGTATGGCGATTCCTGCCGTGTTTGCGCCGGTACGTTTGGATAGCATGGTGTTGGTAGATGGTGGGATCAAGAATAACTATCCGGCGGATGTCGCACGGGATATGGGGGCGGATATCATTATTGGCGTAGATCTGGGTACTAGCGACTTGAAACAGTTGGAGCGGATAAATACCCCTTGGGATATCGTAGGGCAGATCATCGCCTTGCATGGTTATGAGAAATACGGACCGAATAAGGAACAGACCGATCTGTTGTTCCGCCCGAATACAGACCCTTATAATTCCGCTAGTTTTGGGGAGACGGCCCTGGATACCTTGATTGACCGGGGTGAGCAAGTCGCCCGCAAGCAATGGGATGAGATTCTTGCCTTAAAGAAGAAGATTGGTTTATCCGATAGTTCGGATATGCACCGAAACAGATTAGTACATTCCTATCCGGTAGCCCCTACCGATACGTTTCATATCCGGCGTGTCTTGTTTGAAGGTATAGATCCTCGTGATGAGAAATGGTTGACGCAAATCAGCGGCTTGAAAGAGAATAGCTTGCTTACCGTGAAGAAATTGCAGGAAGCCATGTCTATCGTGATCGGTACAAATCTTTACTCGAATGTGAGCTATAAATTGGTCGGTGAGAGGCAGGAGGATTTGGTGCTTACGGTACAGGAAAAATCAAATAGCGCAATTAATGTGGGCTTGAATTTTAATAGTGAGGATATCGTCGCCCTGTTGCTGAACGCTACTTTTGACAATCGGGCTCGTTACCATTCGAAGTTCTCCGTAACGGGAAGGATCGGGAAACGTATGTATGGGCGAGTGGACTATGCGATAGAGCGTAATCCCTTGCGTAACATCAATCTGTCTTACATGTTCACGTACCATGATCTCGACGTCTATAACCGGGGGGATAAAATCGTAAATACGACGTATCGCCACCATTTCGTGGAACTTGGATATTCGGACATGAACTGGCTGAATTTCAAGTTGAAGCTAGGAGCCCGTTATGAGTATTTTGATTATAACTCATTCCTTTATACGGCGGAAAACCAAAAGTATCAAGTAAAACCGGAAGGCTTTATCAGTTACTTCGCTCAGGCCCATCTGGAAACCTTGGACCGCCGTTACTTCCCGAGTAAAGGCGTTTCTCTGCAAGCGGATTATTCCATTTATACGGATAACTTCGTGACTTATAAGGGACATACCTTCTTCTCCGCTTTGAAACTCAGTTTCCTTTCAGTATTGCCGCTGACTTCCCATTTGAGTCTGTTGCCGTCTATCGATGGTCGCGTGTTGATCGGGAAAGATCCGGCTTATCCCTTTTTGAATGTGGTGGGAGGCGATATGCCGGAAAGGTACCTTCCCCAGCAGTTACCGTTCGCGGGGATCAATCGGATGGAGATATTCGATAATTCCGTGGCGATCGTCCGTTTGAACTTACGTCAGCGTATCGGGCAGCGGCACTATATCTCATTGATAGCCAACTATGCGATCCATGAGGATAATTTCTTCGACCTGCTCAAGGGAGAAAGTGTATGGGGAGGCAGCATCGGTTATGCCTATAATAGTATGTTCGGTCCGATGAATACGAACTTCGGATTGTCGAACCGGAATAATAACCTGCAATTTTATCTGAATCTGGGTTACAGTTTCTAATATTTCTTACATTTGTAAGGATTAAAAATAGAAAGTTATGAATGAACAGATCATAGAGTTCTTGACAGAGTTGAGGAGCCATAACAATCGGGAATGGTTCCAAGACAATAAAAGTCGTTACGATGCGCTACGTAAGGTTTTTATTGATGAGGTGCAGGATTTAATCGGTCGTATCTCCTTATTCGATCCCGAGGTAGCCGGGTTGGAGGCGAAAGATTGTTTGTTCCGGATATACAGGGATATCCGTTTCTCTCCAGATAAGACTCCTTATAAATGTCATTTCGCCGCTTACATCTCCCAAGGTGGTCGTGCCAGCGAACGGGGTGGTTATTATATCCATCTGGAGCCGGGAGGTTGCTTGCTTTCCGGTGGTGTATGGTGCCCGCCACCTGCGCTATTAAAGAAACTTCGTCAGGATATATACGATCATATCGAGGAATTTACGGCTATTATCGAGGAACCTACATTTAAGAAAACATTCCCGGTGTTAGAGGGGGAGATGCTGAAACGCATGCCTGCCGGCTATCCAATGGATTCCCCTTATGGTTATATCATGAAGCATAAGGATTTCAGCGTGGTGTCTTATAAGCCGGATAATTTCTTTTACGCTACGGATTGGATGGATAAGGCGGTGGATGACTTTAAATTGTTATTACCATTCAATCGTTTCTTAAACTATACGGTAGATGAATATCTAGGGAGAGTTTAAATCTCCCTAGCCTAAGGAAGTAGGGCTGTTAGTTTCTCCAGCTGCGTCTTTAACTCTTCTTGGGTCGCCTTATCGGTTTCTGTCCGGTAGGCCGCCTGTAAGTTGGGTAAGAAAGGTAAGTAATGGGTATCCGCTATATACCGGGCTGCCCGGATACGGACGGCGGGTGAAGCGTCATAAAGCAATCCTTGTACCCATCGTTTGGCATCCCATGAATGATGTGCTTCCAGCCAATCCAAGGCGGCAACCTTTTGCTCGCTTTCTCCGCTTAAAAGGATTTGAAAGGCTTTTTCTTCCTGCTTTAAATCATCGGTAGCCATTAATGATTCATGATTGAACAGGTCTGGACGTACGGCGGAGGATTGATAAGGGATAAAAGGCTTATTCAAGGTCCAACGTACCATCCGGGGGATCATCCACATCATGCCGGGAGTACCTTCGGGGTGGGCGATGGAACTAAAAACACGCCCTTTCCCGTAGTTATTGGCTACGAAGAATGGCTTACCGTTTGTCATATTAGCCGGGGCGTTTCCTTCCTCATGCACATCGCTTTCCATGATGGCAAGCGTGTTGCTTTGGATCGTATCAGCCGGATTGTTTATAAATACCGGTCCCTCATAGTAAATGACGAAACTCGTATCGCGGTCGGCTAATTCGGGGAATATCTTCTTACCCTCCTCGCATAAGGTGAATTTCGCTAATCCATGCCCTCGGTTGTCATGCTCGATGTCGATCGCTTGCTGTCCATTTAGCTGTATACAGGTGTAATCAGGGGTATTCGAGAATAGATAGGCTCCGGCACAGATCCCGACAGCCCCTTTACCTTTAGCGATGAAGTCCTTGATACGTTGTTGATTTAAGGTCCCTAGGTTTAAGTACTGACTTTTGCCACTTCCTCCCGGGATAATAATAGCGTCGATCGAATCGAGCACATTATTAGCTATATCTGCTGTAGTAATGGTACATACCTCCATTTCCGGGTCCAGCCGGATAGCGGCGACAGTTTCCCAAATACAGGTCTGTGCTCCTCCATGCCCATCGAATACACCCACCTTTATCGGTTGAGTACTAATCTCTTTTTTCGTGCTCTTGTTTTCCGGCACTGAGCACTGAACGCATAAAGCCAGATAGGCAAGAAATAAGATGGCGGTCGTTTTCATTTTACGGAGGATTTTAGGTTGTTATTGTTCTCGGGTATAAATCCACTTATCAACCGTATTCTTACTTTTATACCATTGTACATGTTTGCTATCTCCACTTACCCATTTCAATAGATCCGGATAGGCATCACCAATAAAAGCATGTTCCACAGGGTATTTGAAATCATCCGGTATCATTAAGGCCCATATGCAATTATCATTTGAGTAATAACGGTATCTGACCCCTTTGGGGGTATAGCTATAATTACGTTGGTGGATTTCCGTGCGTAAGACCTCTCCTTCCCGCTTTAATACGGTCGTGAAAAGATCGATGTCATCAATGGTCAAATCTTTTAAGGCACCGGCTGCGAACGAAAAGGTGATCAAACGTTCTTGCTTTCCCCTATATGGAAGGTCATTATCTGTATTAATCATTTCATGAAAAGAGAATAATCCATGTATATCATCCGATAGGGCATAAACCGGAGTCTCGGTTTCCGATTCTGGAGTCGTGGTCCAGCCATTTAACTCGGCTTTTTGGATGTCTTTGGACTTTATGCCGGGGAGATGGATGAAAGCTCCGGCCCGCTTAGTTCCACCTAATGCACGGAAAGTCAGTTTTATATTGGCGAATTGTACATAATCGTCTTTCATGGAAGTTTCCATCTGGACTTTTATCACGGCATCATTAAAATCATAATCTCCATAATTAGGGAAAGAGTCTTCTATTATAAATGTATAGGTGGAAGACACGCTTCGGGTCGGGGTACGGCTAACCGGAGTAGCGGTTGTTTCCTGCGATACGGCTAACGAATCGAAAGCACAGACATTATCATTACCCGGTGTTAAGGTGACAGGAGCGGTAACTTGATATCCGGTAGGGGTCGTCAATTGTATGTAAACTTGATCCGACTCTCCCTTTGGATAGATAATTTTCTTATCGAAAAGCGTTTTCTTTGAGCAAACCCCGGTAGCGAGAAGATTCGCATCTTGATCTTCCGGACTTTTATCAAATACTTCTACCAGATAATTATAGGTGCCATCATAGGGGTCGAAAGATTGTACGGTAAGGTGGGATATTTGTATCATCGACCAATCGAAATTAGAGGAAATTGTTACCTTTGAGAATGGATTAGTACCTTCTCCCGGAATTTTATCGGAAGGATCATATACATCCTTTGTACATCCTGAGAATAGGATAAAAAGAAAGGATGTGATAAATAGTTTCATTATTTGTCGCATGTCAAGAAATCAATTTGCATTCTGCCTTCGCAAAGGTAAGAATATATTTATTAATCAATAGATTTTTAATTTATTAAAAAAGCGGTGTCTAAAGTTTTCTTTTGAAAGTTACATCCGGCTGGTGGTAAATAATAGATATTTAAAAATCGGGGGAACTTACGATTTGGTTTACAATATGTCAGTAAACATAGGGGAATCGAAGGGAATGAAGGTCTTGAATGTGTTAAATATTGTGATATTGCTAACGATTTGTCACTTTGCTTTTGGTGATTGTCGGGAAACTTCCTTACTTCGCGGTACAAAATGATAGTAACCTTATAAATTAAAATAGTATGAAGACATCAGTTTGGGGTAAAAGTATTCTTGCGCTAGTTTTTACTTTCATGTGTAGTTTAGCGATAAGCGCAGCGTCTCCTAAAGATTATCTATATGATACAAAAGAGGAGAATGGTAAGATTATCTCTAAAGTGGTATTCTTACAGGAAAACGGACTGTTGAACAAACAGGTAAGATATGAGTTCCAGTACAACGAGAACGGCAAGGTTTCCGAGAAGAAAGCGTTTCGTTGGGATCGGACAAACGATGAATGGGTTCCATTCTATCAGATCACTTATCAATATGATGATCAAAGTGGAGAGATAAAGACAAATTACGGTATGTGGGATAAGAAAAAGAAAAACTTTAGCTTAAATGTCCAGAACATGATTATCCCGAGTACTAATTACGAAGAAATTTTCTCATAATACATACTTTAAATTAAGACTTTCATAGACAAATAAGGGAAAGGGGCGATTTGGTATCGCCCCTTTTCTTGTTTTTATCAGATGATTTTCTCCAAATCTTTCAAATTGTTAGCTACTTCCTCATCCGTTACCTCATAGTTTGTTAGATCACCGGATAGATATTGGTCGTAAGCGGCCATATCGATCAAGCCGTGGCCCGATAAGTTGAACAAGATCGTACGAGGTTTACCTTCGATTTTGGCTTGCTCTGCCTCATGGATAGCCGCGGCGATAGCGTGGGATGATTCTGGGGCCGGGATAATACCTTCCGCTTGCGCGAATAGAGTAGCGGCCTTGAAGGTATCCAATTGCTTGATATCCACGGCGCTCATCAATTCGTCTTTCATTAACTGGCTGACGATGGAGCCGGCGCCATGATAACGCAAACCTCCCGCATGGATATTCGCTGGAGAGAAATTATGTCCCAACGTGAACATCGGGATTAATGGGGTATAGCCAGCCTCATCTCCGAAGTCATATTGGAATTGCCCTCTTGTAAGTTTCGGGCAAGATGCCGGTTCCGCCGCTATAACCCGGATATCCTTACCTTCCGTTAGTTTATGGCGCAGGAATGGGAATGTGATACCGGAGAAGTTGGAACCACCACCGAAACAACCGATAACGACATCGGGGTACTCGCCAGCCATTTCCATTTGTTTCTCAGCTTCCAGTCCGATAACGGTCTGATGCAGCATAACGTGGTTTAATACGCTACCTAATGTATATTTACAGTTCGGTGTTTGCATGGCCAACTCTACCGCCTCGGAAATAGCGGTACCTAGGCTACCTTGATAATTAGGATGGTCTGTCAATATCTTACGTCCGGCTTTCGTACTCATACTCGGGGAGGCAACAACTTGTGCTCCGAAAGTCTGCATGATCGAACGACGGTAGGGTTTCTGGTGGTAACTAACCTTTACCATATAAACGGCAAGTTCCAAGCCGAAAGCTTTTGCCGCGTAAGAAAGAGCGGCACCCCATTGTCCGGCGCCTGTCTCGGTCGTGATATTAGTCGTACCCTCTTGTTTACAATAATAAGCCTGAGCCAAGGCCGAATTCAACTTATGTGAACCGATCGGGCTTACACTCTCGTTCTTGAAATAGATATGAGCGGGCGTATCCAGCGCTTTTTCCAATCCGGTGGCACGAACCAACGGAGTCGGTCGCCATACCTTATAAAGCTCGCGTACTTCATCGGGAATCTCAATCCATGTGTCTGTCGTGTTCATTTCTTGATGAGAGACGCCTTTCGAGAATAGAGGATATAAATCTTCCTCCTTTAAGGGCTGTTTAGTTTGTGGATTTAAGATCGGCAGCGGTTTGTTCTTCATATCCGCTACGATATTATACCATGCCGTAGGTATATCTTTTTCTTCTAGCAAAAACTTTTTAGTACTCATTTTCTTTATCTGGTGTTTACAATATTAATCTAATTTGACCTTTAAGGCTTACAACTTGGAAGCAAAGGAACAAATAATATTTCGTTTCTTCAAATTGAATCCATAAAAATATATACATTCGCGGCTTATAAGGTAAGAAAAATAACAAACTGAATTATAATGAGACGGATTACCCTGTTGCTCGTGGGGATGCTAGCCTTATTTTCTACGACAGCGCAAAGAAAAAACTTCACTTACAAATTCTACGGCTTCGTCCGTGGAGATCTTTTCTACAATTCCCGGGCTAATATGGCTCCGATCGATGGGAACTTTTATCTCTATCCTTTGGATAAGAGTTTTGATGCGGATGGCAAGGATTTGAACGCTACGCCGAATGGCAGTTTCTATACGTTCACTTCCCGCTTGGGCTTGGACGTGACGGGACCCGATATTGGTAAGGCTCGTTCCTCCGCTAAGATAGAGACGGACTTCGGCGGTTTTTCCGGTAGTAATACGATGTTACGTATCCGGCAGGCATACGTAAACTTGGATTGGGGAAAATCGGCGGTATTAGTAGGAATCACGTGGCATCCCTTGTTTGGCGCCGTGATGCCAGATGTCTTGAATCTTTCCACCGGAGCGCCGTTCCAGCCTTTCAACCGTAGCCCTCAGATCCGTTACCAGTATAAGGCGAATAGCCGGGTACAATTGACGGCTTCCGTGTTGTGGCAATTACAATACCTTTCCAGCGGACCGAAAGGCATGAGCGAGGATTATATCAAGAATAGTTGCATTCCGGAGATGTTCGTGGGGGCGGATTTTACCCCTGCGGATGGTTGGTTGATGGGGCTCGGCGCTCATATGATCTCCTTGAAACCCCGTACTTCCACGGAATGGAAGGAGCAAACTTTTAAGGTGAACGAGCGGATGACCGCATTCTCTTACGAGGCACATTTGAAGTATAGCGGAAGAAACTATACCTTTGCGGCGAAAACCTTGATGGCTTCTGTCTTGGATCATACCGCTTTATTGGGCGGTTACGGGGTGAGTTCGGTGGACTCCCGTACGGGCGAACAGGGATATACGCCTTTTCGCCATTCTACGACATGGGTGAATTTTGCCTACGGAATGAAATGGAGACCGGGTGTTTTCGTCGGATATACGAAGAATTTGGGAACCGGGAAGTCCTTGGTCTCAGCGGATAAGGTGTATGGTATGGGATTGGATATCGATCAATTAATAACCGTCAGCTTAAACGTATCGTATAATTTACCGCATTGGAAGTTCGGTTTCGAGTATTGTCCGGCGACAGCTTATTATGGCACGACCGACTTAGAGAGCGGACGTATCGAGCAAACACATGCGATAACGAATCATCGTATATTAGGTTTGATGATGTATTATTTTTAAAGATAGATTGACCGGAATGGAAATGAAACGCAACTTGCTTCTTTTGATCGGCCTATGTATGGCGGTATGCGTACAGGCGCAAAAGAAAAACTTCTCTTACAAATTTTACGGACAGGTACGTGGAGACTTGTTCTATAATTCCCGTGCGAACGCCGAGATCGTGGATGGTTTGTTCCACCTATATCCGAAGGACGTGGCGTTGGATGCGGATGGCAAGGACTTGAACGCTAGTCCGAACGGTAGTTTTTACCTGCTTTACTCCCGTTTGGGAATCGATGTACAAGGACCGAAGGTTGGTTCGGCCAAGACTTCCTTGAAATTGGAGGCCGATTTCCGGGGTTCGGGTAGCAATTGGGCGGTGCTTCGTATCCGTCATGCCTATGTGAATCTGGATTGGGGCAAGTCCGCTGTCTTGATCGGACAGACGTGGCATCCGCTATTTGGCGAGGTCTTTCCACAGATGTTGAATCTTTCTACCGGCGCTCCGTTCCAACCGTTTAACCGCAGCCCGCAAATTCGTTATCGTTATACGGACAATGGGTGGCAATTGACCGGGTCGGTCCTATGGCAGTTGCAATATCTATCGGCCGGACCGAATGGAAAGAGTGAGGAATATATCAAGAACAGTTGCGTACCGGAAGTCTATCTCGGGGTGGATTATAAGAAACCCGGTTGGCAGGTAGGAGCCGGTATGGAAATCTTGTCGTTAGTGCCGAGAACGCAGAACGAGGTGGATGGCAAGATTTATAAAGTCAGCGAGCGGGTTACTTCCGTATCTGGCGAGGCGCACGTGAAATATCAGGACGCGAATTGGTTGGTGATGGCGAAAACATTGCTGGCTTCTAACTTGACGCAGACTTGTATGTTGGGTGGTTACGGCGTCACCTCTATCGACCCACGTACCGGCGAACAGGAATATTCACCGTATCTTTTCTCTACTTCTTGGTTGAATATCGTGTACGGAAAGAAATGGAAACCGGGTTTGTTCTTAGGCTATTTGAAGAACTTGGGAGCGAATGAGGCACTGGTAGGCAAAACCTATGGCGTAGGTCTGGACGTAGATCAGGTATTTACGACCAACCTGCAACTTTCGTATAATCTTCCGCACTGGAAATTAGGTGTTGAATATAGCCCTTCCATCGCATGGTATGGCAATGTGGATTTGCAAGATGGCGGACGGATTCATGACACACATTCGATAACCAACCATCGGGTATTGGGCGTATTGATTTATACGTTTTGAGAAGGCATGGAGGAATTACGCTAAGCATAAAAAAGCGGGATAAGAGTATTCTCTTGATCCCGCTTCCACGTATATAGAATTTACAAAGTTGTCTGTTATTTGATATTACCCACCTTTAGCAAGTACTCGGCGATTTGTACGGCGTTCAAAGCGGCGCCTTTCTTGATCTGGTCGCTCACGGTCCAGAATGTCAAACCATTCGGGTTGCTGATATCTTTACGGATACGGCCTACGTAAACCGGATCGTGATCCGCTACGAACAACGGCATCGGATAATCCTTGTTTGCCGGTTCATCCTGCAATACCACACCCTCAGCCTCGGCGAAAGCCTTGCGAGCCTCTTCCACGCTGATCGGACGCTCTGTCTCTACCCAAGTAGATTCGCTATGCGCGCGCATAACCGGTACGCGAACACAAGTAGCGCTCACCTCGATATCCGAGTGCATGATCTTACGGGTCTCGTTATACATCTTCATCTCCTCTTTCGTATAGCCATTTTCCGTGAATACGTCTACGTGAGGGATTACGTTATATGCCAATTGATAAGCGAATTTCTCTACTGTAGGCTCCTCGCCCTTTAATAATTGCTCATATTGTTTTACCAACTCAGCCATAGCGGTAGCGCCCGCTCCACTGGCAGCTTGATAAGTAGATACGTGAACACGCTTGATATGAGATAAGTTCTCGATCGCCTTCAACGCTACAACCATCTGGATCGTGGTACAATTCGGGTTAGCGATCACGCCACGAGGACGATTCAAGGCATCCTCCGGGTTTACTTCCGGTACGACCAATGGAACATCCTCGTCCATACGGAACGCGCTGGAGTTATCGATCATCACCGTACCATGTTTCGTGATCGTCTTCTCAAATTCCTTGGAAGTACCACCTCCGGCTGAAACAAAAGCAACATCGATTCCCTTAAAGTCGTCGTTATGCTTCAGTTCCTTAACGGTATACTGTTTACCACGGAAGGTATAAACACGTCCGGCACTACGAGATGAGCCAAAAAGTACCAGCTCATCCATCGGGAAGTTTCTCTGGTCGAGTACACGCAGGAACTCCTGTCCTACGGCTCCACTTACACCAACAATTGCTACTTTCATTTTGAGCACTGATTTAATTTGAATAATGTAAAATAGTTATAACTTTGCTGTCTGTAAAGGGCTTTCATATTTTTGCCTTTTGCGCCCTATTATTTACAGTTGTAACTTATTAGGGTGCAAAGATAGAGAAATTTATAACTAAAACGATATAGCTATGAAACAATTATTATTAATTCTTGCGTTTTTACTTCCGCTTTGCGCTTATCCCCAGTTAAAAGAACCGTTTAATGGACCGGAGATTACATCGGATAACCCTTGGACGGGTGATTTAGATTGCTTTGTGATTGAGAACGGATGGCTGGTCTCACGTGCGGATCCTACCCGGAAAAGTGTTTCCATAGAAACTCCTCTCGTTTATTCCGCTACAATGGAATGGGAATTTGAGATTCGGATGGATTTCAAACCAAGCGATCAAAACCATATCCGGCTACATGTTTATTTAGATGATCAGAGGATGCTTGGATTAAAAAACGATTATTATGTCCAAATCGGCAGTAATAAGAAAACGATAACTTTTCGGAAACATACCGCAACGGAGAAGAATCCAAGGATCTTAATAGAGAAAGCGCTCGATGTCTTGTTGGGAGCCGTGGATTTGAAAGTGAAACTTACTTTAGAAAATCATAAGATATGGAACTTATATGTGCTAGAGAAGGGTAGGTTTGTCTTGATAGGGAGTTGTGAGTCTGAAGTTTCTTCTTCATGTAAAGGGGGACAACTACGTTTTGAATGCCGCTATTCTAAAACTCGAGTAAATGATTTTGCGTGTAACTACATCATTATATCCGATAATATCTCGATCGAACCAGAGAAGCCGGATACTCCCGAAGAGCCAGAAGAACCCAATGAACCCGATGAGCCGTTGGTTCTTCCGCGGCTTCTTGCTATCCAACCGATCACCGAGTCTGTTTTCCAATTACAATATAATCTTCCGGTGGATATCCGTGAGGCGATATTCTCTATATCGGGTATCGGTAATGCCTCTCGTATGACCTATGCGGATGATATGCGGATCCATGTGAATATCAGCTTTGATAAAGAGTTGAAGGTTGGTATGGGTTATGATTTGTTGTGCTCGGGGTTAATGGATCTTGAGGGAAATAAGATTCCGGAGAGTTCTACCGAGATTCGGTTAGAATATGAAGAAGAGCCCGACGTTCCGGAGGAACCGGAAGTGCCGGATACTCCTTCTTTCCCCGCCGGTAGTATCCGTATTAATGAGGTGATGGCTGATCCGAAAGGGCAAAAGGCTTTTCCGGAAACGGAGTATGTGGAACTTTATAATACGACGGATAAGGCTATAGAGTTAAATGGTTGGTCATTCTTATATGGTAGTAAGCCAACGGTATTGACAGCTTTGCTTTTGGAAGCGGATGGATATATCGTGCTTTATCGGTCTGGTAGGGATATACATATTGACGATTCGGGACAAGATATGCCCTTGGATAAATTCCCGGCGTCTTTGGCGAACACGGGGAAGGAGCTTGCGTTATTCGATCCTTCCGGTAAGGAGATCGACCGGATTGCCTATGAGAAAGCGAAAGCCGGTATCGCTTGGGAACGTTCTGAAACCGGTTTTTATTTATCAACGGATGAACGAGGAGGCACGCCGGGTTCCGCAAACTCTTCTCCTGACGATGAACCAGAAGATCCGGATCGTCCGGACACTCCCCATAAACCGGGTATCCCCACGGACATTATAGTCTTACCCAATGAGATCGTTTTTAATGAGTTGTTGCCGAATCCTTATCCGGAAGGGAGTGAGTATATCGAGCTTTATAATCGTTCGGACCGGACATTGTCTTTGGCTGGACTGTCTGTTGCTACCCGCAAATCCGATGGTACATTGAGTTCGCATTATCCTTTATCTTCTATAGTCTCTCCGGTAGAACCACAAGATTATGCGTTGCTGACTAAAAGTATGGGAGGAGTGAGCGATTTTTATCTGATATCTTCGCCGGATGCTTTGCATGAATTAAAACTTCCGGTCTTGGCAAATACCTCCGCTACGCTAGTCCTGTTTCGTACAGAAGATGAGGTTATGATCGATGAGATTCGTTATTCCTCTAAATGGCATGCCCCATCCGTGAAAAATGAGAAGGGGATTGCCTTGGAGCGGATTAATCCTGATAGCGATACGCAGGATGAGATGAATTGGACTTCGGCTTCGGCCACGGCGGGATACGGTACGCCCGGCTATCGAAATTCCCAATATGGAAAGCAAGATGAAGGCGAGGTCACGGGCATAGAGTCTCCCGTTTATTCTGAGGCAACGAAGGAATATACGATCTCCTACCATCTTGATGAATCCGGCTATACCTGTAGGGCCTGGATATTTGATATCTCCGGAAGGCGTATCAGTGAGGTGGTAAATCATGACTTATTAGGGATAGAAGGTGAATTGGCTTGGAACGGCCTTGCGGTGAATGGTTCCAAGGTGAGAACCGGCGTTTATATTTTCTATGCGGAACTTGTTCATCCTCAAGGACAGGTAAAACGATATAAGGAAGTGTTTTTAGTGAAATAAGTTCATTTGTGAAATAATATTAGTATTTTTGCTATGAGTAACTATAACGGTAACATTGAAAAAAGAAAAGCGGCTCAGGATTTAATGAAGAACAGAAGAGAAAATACTTCAAAGTATTTCTTCGATTTGTCAAAATTAACTTTTGCCGCTCTTGTATTGGGAGTAGGAAGCGCATTATTAAACCGCTGGGAGGATACGAGAGATATCATGTTGTGGCCTCCTATATTCTGGTATTCTTTATTTACTGGAACGTTTATCGCTACAGTATTTGCTTTGATTGGGTATAAATTATTAAAATAGAGAAATATGTTATTAGCAGTATTCTTTACGGTTATTTCTATAATGGCGGCAGGTTTCTTGATATTCCTGTATACCCCTCGTGGTAAACGCTGGCTAAGAGATGAGTTTTAATCATTGATATACATCTTTATACCACTCAAGATCCTTGTACCATTCGTTCAGTTTGGGCAAGGCTTCTTGGGGGACGTAAATGGATAGGCCGCTATATTTATTGACCGGCAGATAGCTTCCATACGGATACGGATAAGCGTAAACCGCCTTGGGTGTAGTAGCCTTGTAAATAACCGCCTTTTCCATGCTCCGCTTGAATGCGTTATATTGCTCTTCCGTGGCCAGACGGCTCACGTAATCATCAAAATCATATAAGGCATGATAATTCGGCGTCAAATACTCCATGATCTGCAATTCGCTAACGGGTACGGCGAAAAGATCACTTTCCGTCTTATCATGGAATAGGGTACGGCAAGTAGCGGCCAATTCATCCAACTCATCGCTTTTCATGACCGAGATCGTTCCTGCCTCACTTTGATAATACGTATAAAACTTTGTCGCTATCCCCACCACATCAGCTTCTTTCTTGAACATATCCCCCATGATCGTTTGATAGGGGAAACCATTGGCCAGTATCTCCGTTGGCGAGCCGATGATATAATCCGTACATCCCCGGAAAGCATAAGCTACCTCGGCGCACGACATATAACAGGCGTCGAACAAAATAAAATCAAAATGATACTTCGATAAAGCGGAGGCCAAATCATTGATCTCCATGAAATTATTCTTCCCATCCTGCCCGAAAGAACGCAGATAGCTATAGATATCCGAAGGTAGCCATCCCGTTCCGTGACTCCACAGCACCAACCCGTAACTATCCGCCGGATATTCCTTTTGTACCTTGTCGATTATTTGCGTCAGCGTCTCGGTAGAGGCCGAGTTCTGGTTCGAGTCGTAGGTCTCGAGCACGATCTGCCGGATGGTATCCGCTTCCAGCTTTAATTGAAAAAGCTGGGGAGCCTCGTTCTGCTTATCCGTATAGATCAACAAATTACCGTTGTTCAATCCATCTCGCTCAATCCCTTCCTTTATCGCCCTCAGGTTTTGGCTCACGTATCCACTCAAGCTATTATCCCCTGCGAAATAGATAAGAACCGTACGAGGGGCAGTAGTAGGGATAACGACCTCCTCTTTATCGCAAGCGACAAACGAAAGGAGTGAAAGGAGAAAAATCACGATATATTTAGCCTTCATGAGTCATATTCTGGATTTATTTTACAAAGGTATTACAATTTCTTGATATACGGAAGAATGAGGAAGATGATTTATCCTTACTTTCCACTCTACTATTTTATATATGAGAGTGTAATTTGCTAAGCTACTTCCGGTATTATCTGTTGAATATCTCGTGCTTTGTTCAACAAAACCATTTGCGGCAGTTATCATCATTATTATAGGAGCTATGGAATCAATCGGAGCTGTTCTATTGATTAATTTTGTAATCGTTTTGAGATTTCTCCGCAGTGCGTTTCACTTCATTGATTTCATTGATGAGCTGTTCGGTAGTAGGCAGGTAGAGTTGGTATTTACTTGCGAGAATAGTCTGATTGTTTTCGGGCAAAGCCAACTTCACCGCCGTATCGTTTTTGTCGGTGCAGAGAAGAATACCGATAGTAGGGTTCTCATCCTCCGTCTTCACATAGCGGTCGTAGTAATTGACATACATCTGCAACTGTCCAAGGTCTTGGTGCGTGAGTTTCTGCGTTTTCAGTTCAATCACCACAAACGAGCGCAGCAGGCGGTTGTAGAACACAAGGTCGGCGAAGTATTCGTCATCTTCCACAAGTAGTCGCTTCTGCCTTGCCACGAAAGAGAAGCCCTTGCCCATTTCAAGCAGAAAATCTGCAATGTGCGAGATAATAGCACTCTCCAAATCTCGCTCATAATAAGAAGCACGGCGTTCCAATCCGAGGAACTCCAATACCATTGGATCTTTGATAATCTCCGTGGGCGATTCGGGAATTCGTTGGTTTTGCGCCACGGCAAGCACCGCCTCCTTGTCGTTACTAAGCAACAGACGCTCGTAGAGCAGGGAATTGATTTGCCGTTCCAGCTCACGTTTAGTCCAGCCGTTGTTCACCGCCTCCAATTGGTAGTATTTGCGTTTATCTGTGTCGGGTATGGCTATTAGCAACTTGTATTGCGACCAGTTCAATTGCGAACACACTGTATTCGCAATCGGGTAAGTACGGTAAAACTGACGGCACATTTCGAGCTGACGCACCGAAAATCCGCTACCATAGTCGGGCGTGATGCGCTTCGAGAGGTTCTTGATAAGGTAAGAGCCATAGTCGGCACGCTCTTTGCCCTGCTGCTCTTTCTCGAAAATGCGCTTGCCGATGTTCCAATACATTTGCACCCGACAGAGGTCCACACTCCGCACGGCATTGGCACGTGCGCTATCTATTATCTGTTTTATTTCGCCCACGAACCCGTCTAAGGAATTTACCATTTCATTCTTCATATCATCCATTGCAAAGAACCGATTTAAATTCGTTTAATGCCTGCAAGTCAAACTCGCTAACCGTGAGGTTGCCAATCATCAAAGCCAACTGCGATGAAGCTAACTCGTTTACTTTTAATTACTACAAGAACATTTAGTGACTTCTGTAGACAAAGATAACGTTTTTCATTTGAAATCATGGATATTATATAAGTTAACGTACAAATGAACTGATAAATAATATTTATATTTGTACGGTTTTGTCTCTTAAATAAACAAACCTAATGAACCGGGAGATATGAATAAACTATATTTACTGTTAGTATTTCTTTTGTCAACCTTTATGGATATTCAAGGACAGGTCGTGGCCGTGAAGACCAATGTGCTTTATGACGCGATCACTACGCCGAACGTAGGGGCGGAGGTCGCGTTCAACAAGCATTGGTCGGTTGAGGCATCGGGGTATTATAACGGTTGGACATTCTCGAGCGATAAGTCCTTTAAGCATTGGATGATACAACCAGAGGCGCGCTACTGGATACACGAGCGTTTCAACGGACATTTCTTCGGGGTTCATGCCCAGTATATGGATTACGATTTCGCCGGTTTGAAGCTCCTGTATGGGATGGAGAAAAAGAATAGTTATAACGGTAACGCTTATGGCGGCGGTATCTCTTATGGTTATCAGTTATACGTGTCGCCCCGTTGGAACGTGGAGTTCACGGCGGGTTTCGGATACTTGCATTTCGAATATGATAAGTACGCTTTTCCTAGAGGAGATGCGCCTATCGGCAAGTTCCGCAACGAGTATTGGGGATTAACAAAGGCGGGTATCAGTATCGTTTACATCATCAAATAAAGAGATAAATCTATGAAGACATTCATTTATATATGCTTGCTTGTGATCGGCCTTGTTCTTCCGGCAGGAGCGCAGGTTCCTATACAATCTTACCGGGGGCAAGTCTCCTTGAAGCAAAACCGCATCGAGCGGGAGGGCAACTCCTTGCGTCTAGACCTAACGATCAGTGTCTGCGGACTCTCCGTGGGACGATATCAAACCCTGTCCTTGATGCCGATGTTGCGTAGCGACAGAGATTCCGTAGTCATGGCCCCGGTAGTACTAAACGGGGCAAACAAGCAAAAAATGTACGACCGTACCTTAGTTTTCGAAGGCAAGAAAGCCGCCGATGGCGACACTTATACGGTAATCAAGAACACCCCGGAACTGATCCGGGAAATCCCCTATGAACTATCCATTCCATACCACCCATGGATGAAGAACGCCGCTCTGATCTTGGTTGGGGAGTTGGATAATTATGAAGGTGCGCCATTACGAACATTCGTAAACGTATTGACAGAACATTTGGACATTCCGTAAAATAGTTTTTAACGCATTCCGTTATCCTGCAAGTACTGTCGAATAAGCGTAGGCGGTAGACTTGGGTATGGGCTTGTGCCTGCAATGTGTTCTGTATCCTTCGCTATGTTTCAGTCCACAATATCTCAAGAAGCTTGCTACAGTTTTGATGTTTGCCCATCAATAAGGGCTTTCATTTCTGCGCTATTAGAACTATATTGCTTTTCTTTCAAATATTTAATGGTATTCCTTAGGATTGTTATTTCTTCTGCGCTCTTAATTTCGTGAAATAACTTTTTGAAGTTCGTATCCTCTTTGCTCGATACTTGCTTTGTCTGCGCTGTAAAAGATCTCAATTCATCTGAAAGATCGAATTGTTTCATCTCAACTTTCTCTTCCTTAGCGCATTTTTGGATAAAGCGGTCTACGGCAGGATCGATCATTATTAAGAAATGAGCCTTGTCCGGGTGTTTGTAAAAATATAGGGAGTCCGTATGTCCTATTTCCGCAAATTCGTTGACGTAACTGACCTGTCGTTTGTCTTTATCCACTATTCCAACCGCGAATTTATCCGATAACTTTTCTTTCATCACTTTTACGACGTTGTTACAGCCTTTCTGATGATTATATCCTTTAGCGGTGGGAACCAACGTCTCGATTAGGTTTGTATCGACGTAGCATTCCGGAATTATGTAGAGTTCTGCCATTATCTTAAGAAGGTTTCGGTGTTGAAAAATAGGTCGATGCCATATTCGTACATTTCTTGTACTTCTGTGTCACTGGCTCTTTTCACGAAAGTTTCCCCATTCCTGAAGTCAACTAGGTAAATGGCAAGTTCGTCACTCGGTAATTCCAGAAAGTCGTTAACTACATAAGGACTGTGTGTCGTTATAAAAAACTAGTTTCTGTCCGATTGGATAATATCCTGCGTTACCTTTGATATGAAAGGAGGGTATGAGTGGGCTTCCGGTTCTTCAAAAACTAATGCGGACTCACTGTTACTTTCAATAGCCGCTTTGTAGAAAATCATACGCTGCAGGGTATCGGCTATGGAATGAAATGGAATTAAAAATATCTCTCCCGGTTTCTTTTCTTTCATTACTTTAATCTCCTGGCTATTGGTATCGAAGACATATTTCAAGCCATAGTCGTTGAAAATAGCTCTTAATTCTTCTTTCAACTTGGGCATCATGGAAACGATATTCATCAAATTGCTTCCTCCCGGAGGTAATAGGAAAGGGATCGGTAATTTCTCCTTATCGAATGCTGGTGGATAGAGATAGCATTTGAAAGGATTTGCAGGTTTTCATATTTTCGGATTATGTTAAAGATTCCATATTCTGAAAAACAATCTATCCATGTGTATGTTTTCTTTTAAAGAATATGAATCAATAATTTGATTATCATGAAGATTTTAATAATAGTTACTAGCACAGGGACTTTTGCCAATGGGAAACTCGCGACCGGATTATGGCTTAGTGAGTTTACTCATATCTATCATAGTGCAAAAGAAAGCGGCTATGACATAACGGTAGCCAATCCGAAAGGAGGTTATACTCCCATTGATCCCGAAAGTTTAAAACCAATTTTTTTAGATGAAATGTCCGAAAAGTATTGGGAAAAGCCAGAATTCAAAAAGCTGTTGGATCATGCAAACAGTTTGGATAACCTGTTGGAACAACAGTTTGATTGTGTCTATTTAGCCGGCGGACACGGTGCGATGTATGACTTTCCTGACAATGAAGCTTTAAAGACTATCGTAAGGAAACAGGATGAAAGTGGGAGGATAGTGTCGGCCATCTGCCACGGGGTCAGTGGGTTGTTGAATGTCAAACTATCCAATGGCGAATATATGATTAAAGGCAAAAAGCTGACGGGATTCAGTTGGTTTGAGGAAAGTCTTGCCAGAAGAAAAGAAGACGTGCCTTTTGATCTTGAAGCGTTGTTGAAAGAGAGAGGAGCGGATTATGAAAAAGCATTGATACCTATGACTTCAAAAATAGTTGTAGATAATAATCTGATTACTGGGCAGGACCCGTTCAGTTCTAAAGAAATGGCGAAGGTCGTTATGCGGCAATTAAATAAAGCACAATAATAAATGGCTGAAGTAATCAGCTGGGAATAAATGTTTAATTCAAATCAGTATCATTATGAATTTAGATGAAGTCCTTCATCATCGTCGTTCTGTACGGGTGTATGATAAAGAAAAACCAATAGATACGGAAAAGGTAAAACATTGTTTGGAACTGGCTACATTGGCTCCTAACAGTTCTGATATGCAATTATGGGAATTTTACCATATTACAGAACCTGAATTATTGGCAAAAATTTCAAGGGACTGCCTTGGTCAGAAAGCGGCTTCTACCGCTTCACAAATTGTCATTTTTGTGGTTCGGCGTGACTGGTACAAGAAACATGCGCGATTCGTACTCAATTTTGAACGGGAGAACATTCGTCATTACAGTCCTAAAGAACGTCAGGACAAACGTATTAAGGATCGGGAAATATATTACGGTATATTGATGCCCTTTGTTTATGCCCGGTTCTTCGGTATTCTCGGATTGCTCAGGAAATTGTTGGCTAATATAATCAGTATTTTCCGTCCTATGATGCTTGAAGTTTCCGAGAATGACATACGTGTGACAGCCCATAAATCCTGTGCGCTTGCCGCACAAACGTTTATGATTGCGATGGCAAACGAAGGCTATGACACGTGCCCCTTAGAAGGGCTGGACAGCCGTCGGCTAAAAAGGACATTGAAACTACCTCATGGTGCTGAAATAAACATGGCTATTCCTTGTGGGATACGGGATGGAAATAAAGGCATTTGGGGGGAACGTTGCAGAGTACCTTTTGAAGATGTTTATCGTAAACTTTAAGGCCTCCTTTTTTAAGGCTGGAATTTTCACTCACAAATAAAAAGTACAAATATCAAGTATAAGTGGTAGATGTTGTAGATGTTCGCATGAGCCGTTAATTCCCTATCTCGCAAAAATAAGTGACTTGTATCCATTGGCCATTCTGAAAGTGGATAAGTTGAAGGACGGCTCGATGGCTGTTGATGGTGAGGTTGGCGGTAATCTGCTCCGTGGTGAATGAGTGGTGAGCGTATTTGGCAGTGTGGTTGATGATCTTGTTGGCATACGTCTCTTTTCCTTCCTTTTCCCACGTGAAGATAGCGCGATCGAAATCTAGCGTGAAACGATCATGGAAGGTGTTTCCTTTCCATGTCTGACCCAAGGGCTTGACGCCTTGTGGAGTATCAACGCATTCTGTTATCCGGCAAGTGTTGTCGGATAAATGTAGGTGATAGACTTGGGCATTGGCTTGCGTGGCAAGCAGGAGCCATAGCGACAAGACGGGTAACAGGAGGATCGTCTTCATTTAATGGATAAGGGCAACCTGTCTCCATCGGTTGCCGGGCTAAAAATACAGAAGCGTGGAAACTATTGATATTACCGTATTGAGGCTCTGGACGGCCCTATCCATGTAATAAACAATAGCCCACGCCATGCTGTTATATCGTCCAGAGCAATTACTGGTAAATATACCACCGACGTGAGCGTTTATTGTCTATTATCCATGGATATGAAATTGTCCAGATTTCAATACGGGATAATATCTTTAAACGCTCTTCGTTAACTTATGCCCTCCTTCAGTGACCTACGCTTAGATATGAGGGATTATCGCAAATATAGGAAGAATAATTGATATCCGTATGCTATGTGGGGAGAAGTTTCCTCGCAGATTGACATTTTGACAAAATGTAAACGGAAGTCCGTGAGAGTCGATTATTTCGGGCGGATGTACGTCTCGCTTCCAAATACGCAAGAAAAAAATAGCAATTGTTTAGTAGACAGACAGATGTTGGAAAATGGCCTTTTATTCTAGCGAAATTAATTCATCGTAACTCATGGTTTGCCGGGTGTTTGGGCTATTCCATAAGGTTACGATAGGGTTATAATAAGGTTATAACGCCTTTCTCATTAGGTTATAACCCTATTCTTAGCTGCTTACGATGCCCAACGTGACCATATGTGTCGCCTAACGCGGCCTTTCGCGTTGGCTTTCGCGACCTATTGTGTGTGAAAAGGGGGGCTTTTGAGATGGAAAAGGGCACTAATGGCTATCTCCTTCTCGTTGTTTTGTGGTTCTTGCGGGAAGGGGATGTCACCGAATGTGGGTTGTATTGAGCAAAAAAGTAGTATAGAGCTTGTTTTGCTAACGGAATGGTCTTTGTGATTTGTTTTATCGTAGGCGTTTCTTTGAAAGATCCATACTAAATATGGGATGTACTTAAAATAATTAGTATCTATCGTAATAGAATGGAATATACTCGAATGTACCTTTTCTGTTCATTCGAGTATATTGGATTTTTAATTAACTTATTCTTATGCTACTTGAATAAATATAATTATTCAAAGATAAGTTTATAATTTTATGTCAGGAGTAATTGTATCGAACGAGCCGACTGTAGCTGTTAAATCAACAGCATCTAATGAGATGGTGAATATATATGTATATTGCTTATTTATATCCCATTTGCTATTAGCGGCTAAAGTAATCGTTTTAGTATTAGGTATTGTAAGTTCGGGATTTGTATAAACAAGATTATAAGTGATTTCAATAGCTTTGTTCGCTACATCTTGAGGAATCATTAGTAACGAGTTCCCTATTGGGGTTGCAGTATTATTTGATATTGTTGTACTAGTGTTTAAAGCTGTATAATTTTGTGTTCCTGAGCTACTCCAGCTTCCAACTGCTAAAGTGGAGGGAATTGTAAATGTTCCAGTGTTATTAATATCCTTAATCGTCACGTTAGTAATGTTGATCGTTACACCTGCATAGGAAGAAGCACCGAGTTGTGCTTTAAACAGAACTCTTGAAAGTCCGTGCTGGAATACAAAAGGAACGCTTGTGGCATCTGTTGTGGTGTTTGTAATTCCATTGATTGCTGTTCCATTTTTATCATCTTTAGTGGCAGCCTTAACTGTTGACCACATGAAATCAACCTGTTTTGTAGCATCACTCTCCACAGTAAAAGGAATTGCTGTTGCACCATCAGCTATTGTAGGGGCAGTTGTCAAATTCGGATAATAAGCTACAAATGAAACAGGGTTACCTTCTGGCCAATATTTCGTGTTGGTATAGGTCCAAGTGGAGCCATCTGTTGTACTAATAGTCTCATTACTCATGAAGTTTGCTTCGAAAGTTCCATCGCCATAATATGCTGACACTCCGAATTTATCATCCTTAGCAAAGGCTGATTTATCTAAAGCCTTCGTCTGTTTCCCCACATAAGTCCCGAAAGTAATCGCATTATCACTCTTAGACACTAATGTATCAATTTCATCTTCGCTTGAGCAGCCAGCCAATACTACTAGGCTTAATGCTGCAATGAATAAATTTGTCTTCATAACGCTTAGTCTTTTAATGTTGTTTTATGTTGTTACTATTTATTATTCTATATCTATGCGGGGAGCACAATATCTACTTCATCTCCCCAATTGTCTATACTTGCGTCGAATCCTCCTTCGCCGCCATTAGTTGCCGGCTTTACGTTTGGCAATTCCAGCGGAATATCCTCGGGAGTTTCCTCCTCGTCCGGATCGGCTCCGGTACCCAACACCACTTTCACCTCTTTCGTCTCATTATTGATCGCGGCACGTGGAGCTATATCATATTGCTTCGTAATGACCGTCTTGTTATCGACCAATAAGATGGAGAGCGTAAGCAAATTACTGATCTCGTCCGTGGCCTTCGATGTGACGTTTGGTCTGCCGAGTGTCAAGTAAGAGCCGGATAAGATACCATCGGTCGTTGAGTTCTTGTGAAAAGTCTTTTCCGAGAAGTCAACGAGTTGCGTCGCTATGCTACTCCCAGTCTTACTGTTGGCTATCCAATATGTATCCGCCATCCCTTTAATCGATCCCCTCGCAGTCCGCACGTTGTGCAATCCTTTTATCTCTAAGGACAGATGGGTCGTGAAGATTACCTTCTCGGGCCGGCAAGCCAAGGAAAACTCCTTTCCCTCCTTAAGGTTCGCCCGTACCATCTCTTGCGTCACCTCAAAACCCTCCAATGTAGCTACCGCTAAAGGTTCCGGATCGTAGATCAGCCGCTCTCCCTCGGTGGGCGTGTACCAATCGCTATCCATCGTCTTCATCACGATCCGCAGGGTGCTGTATTGATCTTGACCCTCGATCGTGAGATAACTGTATTCTTCGGCCGCTTGGTTAAATACCACTACGTTATAGATCCCTTTCCTCAATCGCACCTCGTCACCCGTGACCGTGTTGGTAAGGAAACGGCTTGGCTCCCCTCCATCGACCGGGTAAAAGAGCGCGGTCATACCATCCGGGTCGATACCGCAAGGACCCCAATCTATGTCGAGGCGCACGGCGCAACGGTCTACATACTCGCCGATCATAGTCTCTTTCGAGCATCCCGCCAATCCCATGACAAGCGAGATCAAGATGATAAATAACCGGCTCTCTCTCATCGGATACTCGTTTTCTTTAGCCCGTTGATATTGTTCGCGATCCCTTTCCTTTCATTGCTTAGATTCAAGGAACTATCCTTCGATAGGAAAAACGGCGACAAGGTCAATTCCTTATGCTTCTCCGTATCCCCCTCAACCTCTACCGAACGGATCGTGGCGACATATAACGGGATCACCTCGTCTTGACATGCCTCCAGATCCTCTAGAGAGGAGATATATGCTTCCGCTTCCTCGAACTTCGACATATTACGAAAACCTATGTTTTTCGCGTCGTAATTGAAAACCAATACATTATATTTATCCGGTGGTAAGAACAGGGTGATGCCATTGGCGTTCCCATCCGTCTGTATCATCGGCCCGCCCTCCGACGGGTAGATACAATAGCGAAGTTTCTCCGGTACCGGGGAACCTGCTACCACGCTATCCCAACGAAGGGTGCAAGTGATGTAGCCCGTGCCTCTTTTCTCCGGTTCCTCGGATCTCTCGCAACTACATTCCAGCACCATGCCGATAATGAATAAAACTGCGATAGAGATCTTTAAGATAATACTTGTCTTATTGTACCTATACATTTTATTTTTCTTTGAAAATCAATTATGATTGACCTTCTGAACGCAAATGTATAGGGAATGCTAAAGGGGTGAATTGTTATTTTTGTCCAAAGAGTTGCAAAAGTTGAGAGATTTTAAAAAAAATCATTGAATATTATGTATTTTCATCCTTTAAAGAACGGATAGAGCGGGGAGATTGGCCGAAATTCGCCCTGCAGAAGTGCGAGAAGTTGGAAAGCGACTCGAAACCATACTTGTAACAAATCTCGGATATGGAAAGCTCTGTCATGATAAGGTCGTTATGAATGTCTTGGCATTTGCGTTTCAGCATCCATTGATAAGCGGGCTCTCCGAACGTATCCTTGAAGATACGGCGGAAGGTGGGTACGCTGTAGCCTCCCAATTGGGCGAAGGTCTCCACGTCTTTCGCCTTCTGGTAGTTCTGCATCACGAAATACTGGAAACTGTGGCTATACCGGTAAATCGGGGCGTAAAAGGCGGCTAGCTCCTTGATGGGGTAGTAGCAGTTCAGCAAGTAGACCATCTCCGAGCGTTTGGCTTGCATCAGTCCGGAGCATCTTAAATCATCGTTGAGGTAAAGCTTCATGCCCTCGATGAAGAGTTGTATCGGCGGGACCATCGTCATTACGATGGGCTGCTGGCGTTCGTTCTCCACGATGGAGATGCCTTTGTTGAAACGATTGTCGCATATGTTTTGCGGACGCTCGAAGAGATAGATGATACATTCGGTGTAGTCGAGTACCTTGCACTCCACTTTCGAACCGATCGGTTGCAACACGAACTGTCCGCCCCGGAACGTGGTGTCCGGGTGCTCCTCGCTGTTCAGCCAGATCTCTCCCTTGACTAGGAAAAAGACCATGTTCTGCATGCATCTTGTCTGAGGGATCACGTACCCTTTCGGATAAAGACGATACTTGAATATGTCCCTCTGGTAGAAACTACAAGAGGAACAGTCGGTATATTTGGTGCAGCGATGGTCGGTTAACATATATTGTTGTCTTTATAATTTTACTTTCTTTGTCTTGCCCTCGCTCTCGTTGTGAAAGCGATCTACGGCGGTCACTACATAGCGGTATTTTACCTTACCTTTCTCGTAAGGCATCAAGTAGCCGGTTTCCCGGGTGATAGCCACGATCTTCGAGGGATCGCTCGTGTCTATCGGCTCCTTGTCGTTAAAGCGATAGACCACGAAATAGGAGGCTAGCTCCGGATTCGTGGGGCTTTGCTCCGCTTGCCAATGTAACAAGAAGCCTTTAGGTGTCCATTCGGTCTTTAGCTTGCTTACGTCTTTTGGCGGACGGTTATGCATATGGGTATAGGCTGGGATAAGGGCCGGGTAACGGTGGTAGTTCCGCCGTAGGCTGTCGGCTACGCCCTTGTTGTTCCATAGAATCTCGTTGGCGGGCCAGAAGCAATTGCCGCTCACGTGAGGCAAGGCACGCTCATAACGCATCTTGCGGGTTAATTGGTCCGCTTTCATGGTGCGGGCCACGTCTTGCCCGATATATAAATGACCTCCGTTGGCGTTTTTGTCCCACCATTTGATAAGCGTGATGTAATCCGCCGCCGGGTGTCCGATCTCCCAATAGATCTGGGGGATGTTATAATCGATCCAACCTTGCTGTACCCAATAGGTGATATCGGCGTAGAGGTCGTCGTAGTTTTGCAGGCCGTTGGTATTGCTACCCGATCCGTCCGCGGTACTTTTCTTGTTGCGGTAGATGCCGAAGGGACTGATACCGAAGCGTACCCAAGGCTTGGTGAGCAAGATGGTACGTTTCAATTCCCGGATCAGGGTATTCACGTTCTCCCGGCGCCAATCGTTCCTTTGCGCCTCGCTGTATCCTTTTCGCAAGCCGTATTTGCGGAAGCTGTTATCATCCGGGAAAGGCATACCCGCTACGGGATAGGGATAGAAATAATCGTCCATATGGATAGCGTCCACGTCGTAACGGCCGACGATATCACGCACTACCCGGCAAATAAACTGACGGCTTTCCGGCAATCCCGGGTCGAAAAGGATTTGTTTATTATAAGTGACAAACCATTCGGGATGCTTATGATAGATGTGGGAATCGGCGAAACGGGTGTTTCCCGCCGTGCTCGCCCGGTAAGGATTCAACCAAGCGTGAAACTCCATGTTCCGTTTATGGCATTCTTGGATTAGGAAGGCCATCGGGTCGAACTCACCTGCCGGGGCTACGCCCTGCTCTCCGGTGAAGAAGCGACTCCACGGCTCGATATCGGATTTATAGAAAGCGTCCGCCTCGGGGCGCACCTGAAAGATGATGGCGTTGATGCCGCATGCTTGCAGGTAATTAAGCTTGCGGATGAAGTCTTTTTTCATCCGGGCGGGAGTCATATCCTTGTATTCGCCTTGAAAAGCGGTCTGTATCCATGCTCCCCTAAACTCTCGCTTGGCCTCCTTGCCCGTACTCGTAGCCGGACGAGGCTTCTCGCGAACCGTAGAACATGAGGTTATCGCACAAAAGAGAATCGCTACTAAGAAGCGAAAATATTTAATGTACATGGGTGCCTTGCTGTGTTTGTCTATGAAATTTTCAACAAATGTAGAAGATTCCCTGTAAATATGAAATATTTCACCCTTGTTATTTTATTTACTTGGCAGTAGGGACGAGGCACACCCTGTCTAACTGTGTGAATTAGTTCGATGAAGATAGGGCAGAATCGGTTAGTTTTGGCTATCTTTGCGTTAAAGAAAAAGATAAAGGTAATATGTCTGAGAGCAATTCGATTTTCATCAAGGGGGCACGTGTCAACAACTTGAAAAATATAGATGTAGAGATTCCGAGGGACAAGCTGGTGGTGATAACCGGGCTGTCGGGGAGTGGAAAATCATCGTTGGCGTTCGATACCCTTTATGCGGAGGGACAACGCCGGTATGTAGAGAGTTTATCCGCTTACGCCCGCCAGTTCTTGGGAAGGATGAGTAAGCCGGAATGCGACTATATTAAGGGAATACCGCCCGCTATCGCTATCGAGCAGAAGGTGAATACCCGTAATCCGCGTTCCACGGTCGGTACATCTACCGAGATTTATGAGTATTTACGCTTGTTATATGCTCGCGTCGGGAAGACGATATCGCCGGTTTCCGGCACCGAGGTGAAAAAACATCAGGTGAGCGATATTATCAAGGAGGTCGTGCGATATCCCGAGGGGACTCGTTTTGCCGTATTCGCCCCGGTTGTCTTGCCGGAAGGCCGGGATATGAAGGAACAGCTGGAGATCTTGCGGAAAGAAGGATATGCCCGTCTGTCGGTGAATGATACGGTATATCGTATCTCGGAGGTACTGGCCAGCGAGGAGTTGCTGTCTTACCCGATCGAGTTGTTGGTGGACCGCCTGACGGTATCGGACGATAAGACCTTGAAAAGCCGTTTGGCGGATTCGGCCGAGACCGCTTTCTTTGAGGGCCATGGTACCTGTTTGATCCGTATTTATACGGAGGAAGGGATAGTCGTGAAGGAATTCTCGAAGAAGTTCGAGGCGGATGGCATGATATTCGAGGAGCCTACCGATATGATGTTTAGCTTTAATAATCCGTTGGGCGCTTGTCCGACTTGTGAGGGGTTCGGTAAGGTGCTGGGTATCGATGAGAATCTGGTGGTGCCTGATAAAAGCTTGTCTGTCTACCAAGGAGCCGTGGTTTGCTGGAAAGGTGAGGTGATGGGTGAATGGCTGAAAGACTTTATCGTGAAGAGCGAGAAATATAACTTCCCGATCCATCGTCCGTATTACGACCTGACACAGAAAGAGAAGGATTTGTTGTGGCATGGGGCGAGAGGCTTACACGGTATCGACGATTTCTTTAAGTTCGTGGAAGAGAATCTTTATAAGATACAATACCGGGTGATGCAAGCCCGCTATCGGGGAAAGACGACTTGCCCGGTTTGTAAGGGGAGCCGCTTGAGACCGGAAGCGCTGTATGTGCAAGTGGGCGGTAAGAATATCGCCGAGCTGGTGACGATGCCGGTTTCGGAGGCAAAGGCTTTCTTTGATCAACTGGAACTGGACGAGACGGATGCGGCGATCGCTAAACGTTTGCTCACGGAAATCAATAATCGCTTGCAATTCCTGTTGGATGTGGGGTTGGGTTATCTGGCTTTAGATCGCCTCTCGGCCTCTTTATCCGGAGGAGAGAGCCAACGTATCAATCTGGCTACCTCGTTGGGTAGTAGCTTGGTGGGTTCGTTGTATATTTTGGATGAGCCGAGTATCGGTCTGCATTCCCGGGATACGGATTTGTTGATCAAGGTATTGCGACAGTTGCAAGCCTTGGGGAATACCGTGGTCGTGGTGGAGCATGATGAGGAGATTATCCGTGCGGCGGATTATATCATCGATATCGGTCCGAAAGCGGGGCGTTTGGGGGGTGAGGTTGTTTATCAAGGCGATGTGAATAACCTCCGGAAATGTAGCGATAGCCATACGGTACGTTATTTGACGGGAGAGGATCAGATCGAGATCCCGCCTTACCGCCGTCCGTGGAATAATTATATAGAAGTGACAGGGGCCCGGAAGAATAACTTAAAGGGCGTGGACGTGAAGTTTCCTTTGAACGTGATGACGGTGGTTACCGGCGTGAGCGGTTCGGGTAAAAGTTCCTTGGTTCGTGATATTTTCTACGAGGGCGTGAAACGCCATTTGGATGATGCCGCCCGCCTGACCGTAGATTGCTCCGGTATCAGTGGAGATTTGAATATGATTCAGGCGATTGAGTTTGTAGACCAGAACTCGATCGGAAAGAGCTCTCGCTCGAACCCTGTGACGTATATCGGCGCTTACGATGAGATCCGTAAACTATTCGGCGAGCAGCCTCTAGCGAAGCAGATGGGATATAACGCCGCTTATTTTTCCTTTAATAAAGAAGGAGGTCGCTGCGAGGAATGTAAGGGCGAGGGCAAGATCACGGTAGAGATGCAGTTTATGGCGGATATCACCTTGGAATGCGAGGCTTGCCACGGCAAACGCTTCAAGCAGGATGTATTGGATGTAGAGTATCAAGGCGCTAACATATACGATGTGTTGGAAATGACCGTGAATCAAGCGATCGAGTTCTTCGAGAAAGGTTCCGGCTCCCAAGAAAAGAAGATCGTGAAACGCTTGAAACCGCTGCAAGACGTGGGCTTGGGCTATATCAAGCTGGGACAGACTTCCTCCACTTTATCCGGTGGTGAGAACCAACGTGTGAAACTGGCTTATTACTTAGGCCAAGAGAAGCAGCAACCTACCTTGTTCGTTTTCGACGAGCCTACGACCGGTTTACATTTTCATGATATCAAGACTTTGTTGAAAGCTTTCAATGCCTTGATCGAGAAAGGTCACTCCGTGGTAATTATCGAGCATAATATGGATGTGATCAAATGTGCGGATTATGTGATCGATTTAGGACCGGAAGGCGGAAAGGCCGGCGGACAGCTGGTTTGTGCCGGCACACCGGAGGAGATAGCGGCTTGCGAGGCATCCTATACCGGTAGGTTTTTAAGGGATAAGTTATAAAGAGACGATATAAAGACAAATGTAAATAGCTCCTGCCCGAATATTCGGATAGGAGCTATTTCTTTTAAGAAGAATGGGAGCATTCCCATTAATATCCTGGGTTTTGCTCGATGATTCCATTTTTCGCAAGGTCTATAACCGCTTGCGGTATCGGGCCGTATTCGTGGGTCCCTTTGATGAAACGGGCATTTTGGAGATGAGAGCGGAATGTCTTCTCATGCTCGAAATAAGTGTTCATCACGTCTGAGGCGATTCCCCAACGGACTAGATCAAAGAAACGTTCACCTTCTAAGGCGAATTCCAGACGTCGTTCGGTACGTAAGGCTCGGATCGCCTCCTCTTTGTCGGAAAATGACGGATATAATCCGATCCGGTATTTGGCGGCATCCGCTGTCCCGTCAGCGGTTTTTACGGTCTGGCTGTTCATGGCACGCTCGCGAACTTGGTTGATGTATTTCAATCCGGTAGCCAAATCGCCTAGTTCGATAGCAGCTTCGGCACGCCACAATAACACGTCCGCATATCGAATAATATAAACATTCAATGCGTTTACGTATGGCCAGATAGCCAAATAGTAACTTGAGTTCTTGGAGACAATACGTTTTTTCGGGCTATACGGACCGTAAACCGTAGCCTCACGAGGAGTCCAGTCATAGAGTTGGACATCTAGGAACATGATTCCGGGGCGGGCTACCGTGTGGTCTAGGCGGGTGTCTACATAATCATTTTCCGAAACGTCTATGCCGTCTTCCAAAGGCAAGCCGTTGGAGTCGGTCTTATAAGCGTTTACTAGGTTTTGGGAAGGACGAAGGAAACCATAGTTGGGATAAGGGCCTCCCGGAGGTAACAAACGGTCGCCCGGATTTCCGTTGTAGTTGTTCGGGGAGCCATCGTTGATAGAGGCTTGGACTGAAAATAAAATTTCAGGGCAGTTGTCATTTTCCGGCAAGAAGATATTCCGGAAGTCGGGGAGTAGCTGGTATTTGCCGGAATTGATCACCTCATCCGTCGCTGTAGCGCATTCCTGCCATTTGCCTTGGAACAAGTAAACTTTAGCCATATAAGCCCGGGCCGTCATCTTGCATGGACGTGCCACATCCGGCTGGGAATCCGGGAGACCTTCGTAGGCGGCCTTAAAATCATTCAGTATCTTCTCCCATAATTGATCGGATGTATACTCCTTATTCGAGATAGAGGCGAACGCGGAAGGATCGCTGACACTCTCGTCGAAATATGGGATCTGGTTATAGATGATCTTTAAGTTGAAATAGAAATGGGCACGCAGGAAACGCATCTCGGCGATACGGGTCTCCTTTTTATCATAATCGCTGCCTTTGAGGATACGGATCGCTTGGTTACAGCGGTTCACGCCCTCGTATAAGGCTAGCCATTTCCGATTGTAATCTTGGATAGTCGGGTCGATATGGAAGATTTCCATCAAGTGAACCGGGTTCTGGTCTCCCGTACCACCTCCGCCTTTGTAGGTATCGTCTGAGATCACATCGCCAAATTGCCAGTTGGAGCATCCTGAATTCAAGCCGGAGCTGGCATCGTCCATCTGGCCGTCTAGGATGGAATAGGCGGAGATAATCAATCCCTCAATGTTATTGGGATCTTGTGCTTGTTCGGGAGTCAGTTCGCCTACAGGTGTCTCTTCCAGAAAATCGCTGCATGATGTCAATGCGAATACGGCACAGGCCGCTATAATCATTTTCTTCATATTCTTGTTTGTTGTTGTTTGATGATTAAAAACTTACGTTTACTCCAAAGGTGAAGGTGCGGGATAACGGATAGATGCCGCGGTCCACACCCATATCTAGGTTACGGTAGTCACTGGAGTAACTTTGCAATCCCACTTCCGGATCGATACCGTCGTATCCGGTGATCGTGAATAAGTTGGTTGCTTGCGCATAGATATACAAGCTATTGAACTTAATCTTGGATAGGATGGACTGAGGTACGGAATAACCGATTTTCATGTTCTTTAAGCGAACGAAAGAGGCGTCTTGCACATAGTAGGACGAGGGCCGGATGTTATTGTTCGGATCGTCCATGGTGACACGGGGTATATCCGTATTCGTGTTGGTCGGTGTCCATGCGTTAACGACACGGCTGTTTTTGTTGTATTGCGATTGATTGTAGAAATCACCCACATAACGGGTCAAGTCGTATACATCGTTTCCGAACATTCCCTGAAAGAATAGACTGAGGTCAAAATTATGGAAGTTGACTCCTAATGTAAGGCCTGCCGTGACATCGGGGAGCGGGTTACCGATATAGTCACGGTCGTTACCGTCTATTACGCCATCTCCGTTTACGTCTACGAACTTGATATCACCCGGTTTTGCGTTGGGTTGGAGTAGTTCGCCTTTATTATTGGTATATGATTTGATCTCCGCCTCGCTCTGGAATAAACCGTCTTCTTTATAAGCGTAGAAAGAGCCGATTGGTTGTCCGATGGCGGAACGAGAAACCTCTTGATCGAAGTTGAGGGAGTGAATCACGCTGGTAGGCAGTCCGATATAGGAGACATCACCGTCTAATTCAGTCATCTTGTTTTTGATAGCGGACATATTGAAGGCGACATTGAACCCGAAATCTTTATTGATGCTCTTATTGTAGCTGACCTCAGCTTCGAAACCCCGGTTACGCATTTTCCCGACATTGTCCCATACCGTTTGGTTCGTACCCCCCACGGTACCGATCAAGGGACGCTCCCATAATAAGTCCTTGGTATCTTTGTTAAACCAATCCAGCACAACGGTTAGGCTGTTATCTAGGAAGCCTAGATCCAGCCCGACATTAGTTTGCGTGGTGGTCTCCCATTTCAGGTTTGCGTTACCGTAACGGGTTTGGGTGTATCCGGTTGTCACGGAATTTTGGCTACCGTCGATCGGATAGTTGGAGTGGTTCGGATTACTCATGTAAGAATCGATCGTAGAATAAGCCGGGATATCAGAGTTGCCGTTTTGTCCCCAACCTATGCGGACTTTCATGTTGCTGATAGCCGGAATATCATAAAACGGTTCGCTACTGATACGCCAGCCTGCGGAGACAGCCGGGAAATTACCCCATTTATTGTTACCAAGTTTAGAAGATCCGTCACGTCGGAACGTGGCTGAGAATAAGTAGCGGTTGTCGAAATTATAATCAATTTTACCGAAATAAGACATCATCTTGGAAGTAAAGGCAGAACCTGCGTTCTTCTGGGAGCCGCTATCGCCCGCATCGAGGAAATGGAAGTTATCGTCATCCGAGGCAAAGCCTTCACGGGAGGCGGAGAAGTATTCCTCTTGATAACGGTTTGTCTCGATACCTAATAAGGCTCCGATCGTATGTTTATCGAATGTCCGTAAATAGTTTAACGTGTTCGTGAATACCCAATTGAAGTTCCAACGGTTTTGCGTGCTCAACGTACTCAAGGGTTGCTGGGTGTTCAATTCGTTGTATTTGGCCTTGAAGCTTCGTTTATACAGGTTTTTGTAATCCGCTCCGAAGTTGGTCTTGAAATAAAGTCCCTCTAGGATATTCAGTTCGGCGAATAGATTACCGAATAGACGGGTGGTACGATCTTTATTATCCTTATTACGGTATAATTCGCCTAACGGGTTGGAGATGTCGGCGATCGGGTTGCTGCCGAAATTCCCGTCCAGATCGTAAACAGGGGTAATGGATACGGTCTTATAGGCGTTGTATAACATACCTCCCAGTGCGGCGTTATTGGTGACCGAGGTTCCCCACGCATGTGATAATGTGGCGTTCTCACCGATTTTCAAACGATCGTTGAAGAGCTTGAACTCATTGTTGAAACGTCCGGATATACGTTCGAAACCAGTATATTTCATAAGACCGTCTTGGTTGAAATAGCCTAGGGAGAACAAGTGGCTGCTAACTTTATCTGCTTTCGCCAGAGAGAGGTTATAGGACTGGACCATGGCTTTTTGCATGATCTCGTCAACCCAATCCACGTCTCCCGAGGGAAGACGGTGATCTGCGTCAAGGAATTCCGGAATTACGGCGGTCTCGCCGGAGCCATACACGTCGCTTACTGGTGATTTCCCGTCGTTACGCTGTGCCTGCCATAATAAGTCGCCATATTCTTGGGCGTTTAGCATACGCATCTGTTTTGCCGAGGTTTGTACTCCCACGTAAGCGTCTAGGTTTACCCGGAAAGTACCTTCCTTCCCTTTTTTTGTACTGATGATAACCACGCCGTTTGCCGCACGTGCGCCATAGATGGAAGCGGAAGAAGCATCTTTCAATACCTGCATACTTTCGATATCATTCGGGTTGAGAAAATTGATGCCGCCCTCTACTGGCACGCCATCGATGATATAAAGCGGATCATTGTTACGGATCGTGCTGAAACCGCGTACACGTACCGCTACGCCTCCGCCGGGCATATTATCCGGGATTACGTTTACGCCGGACAATTTACCTTGCATCATTTGATCTACACTGGATACCGGGGTATCTTTCAGGTCGCCTACCTCCAGTACGGAAACAGCACCGGTAAGGTCTTTTTTCTTCTGTACACTATAACCTACCACGATAACCTCGTCTAGGTTCTGGGTGTCATCCTGCAATTGGATCGTGAGGGGAGAACCATTCCCGGCTGGAATCTCCTTGGTGTTATAACCGATATAAGTAACGACCAATATGCTTTGCTTGTTTTGCAGCGAGAGAGAAAATTTGCCGTCAAAATCGGTTACGGCTCCATTTGTAGTCCCTTTCTCAATCACGTTAGCCCCGATAATTGGTTCTCCGTTCGTATCGGCGACTACGCCACTTACCGTGAATGTCTGTTGGGTGATCGTCATTCGTCCAGTAACGTTTGGCAGATCCTCCGCTGGTGCCGCATTGATTGGCTGTAAGTATGCTACGCCTAGCAAAAGAGCGGGAATCGCCATCGTAAAGTAATTTCTGTTGTCCATCCTTTTGTCCTTAAAATATATTAGAATTAATCTATTTTTTCAGAACGCAAAGGACGTGTGATTATATTACGATGATATGTCTATGTTATTAAAAATGTGTTCACGATTGTATTGCCTTTCAGTGATATGACGATTAGGCTACGATTACAAAAATGATATCGGCTGTCTTTTACGTATTGGTTAATGACGTTTTAGTACTAGTGAATAAAATGTAAGAATTATGAAAGTAACTCATTTTAAGAAAGTAAGCGAAACAAGTGGTGTGTGTGTCCTGTTAAGATTGTACTTATTTATAATCGAATAATTTATACTGTGCGTAGTCTTTATGAGACATTCAAGTAGCCTGTGAGGGCGAAAAAGCAGTAATATTAATACTAGTGTAATAAAATAAAGTTCATTCAGCCTGTTCTTCTGTGAAGAAAAACAGGCTGTGTTTTTATTGCTTGGCAGGATCATCGTCTTTATTCCACTTATCTCGCATTCTCAGACGTTTGACTTGCAGATAGCGTAGAAGGATGATGATGACGAGCGTAGCGCCGATCATCAAGAAATATTCGGTATAATTGTTTCCGGGATTGTTTCCCGGCCAGCCGATGATACTCATTACGATTAAGTAAACAAGTAAGGCAATTGTTGTGATATTGATCTTCTTCATATTCGTTTTATTCTAAAAACAGGGCAAAGATATAAGATTGTTTCGGGCTTTAGGAGGTTAAAACGCATTTGTATTGTGCCCGATAATGTTCTGTTTGAATAATTAAGATATATAAACCTTGTGGGAGGGGAATCGGGAGGATAGGGTTCCCTGCCTGTACCGCTTGCGTGAATACTAATATGCCTGCCGGAGTAAACAGTTCGACTTTACCGGGGGATGGAAGATTAGTAATGAATAAAGTCTTGTTCTCTAGCTGATAGCTTAATTCCGGAAATGAAAATACTTGATTGGAAACAGGGGAATCTTGTCGGGCTTGAGGTTCCGATGTCGGGAAAGATATGGGTGCGTTCGTTGATAATAATTTATAATTGTCTGGTTCGGATGTATTATATACAGATAGGCTGGTACTTTTATGCGCTTTGACAAAGAAAGCGGAGAATGGAGGGATGGCGAAATCGCTACCGATCACGTAGGGTTGGTAGGTGGAGCCGTCATATATATAAATGTATCCGTCTAAGGCCGAGTTTGATTCTATTTGACTAAGAGCTAAAGGAGCCGGCAGGGGATTACCGCATAGATACCAGCCGTTGTGATTCTGGTTCTGGCTTTGGTTGTTAATGCTTACCGGAATAGAGGCTTGACCGTTTTTTCCGAAATCTATAGGGATATCTCCTGCTTTCGAGGAGAAACGGAGGTTCTGGCGATCGGCGGAGGCGTCAATAGCGATTAGGTATCCCTTGTTCTTCTTGAAGATGGGCTGGGATGTATTGATTATTGTTTGTGGTATGACTTCCCAGTTGTTGGAAGGGCTTTGTGAATTAGCTCGCTTTTCTCCGTTGTAGGTTTGTACGTAAAAGTAATTACCGTTTGTATCGCTTTTGTCATCACCCAGTTGGAAATCCGGGTCTATGCCGGAAGCGAATACATCGAAGGGGAAGGAGATAAAATACCATTTGCCTTTTTGAGCGAAGGTCTTCTCGATCGTTATTTTGCCGGAGATGTTAATAGTTCCGGACGATCGCAAGGTGGAGGAAGACGCCAAGATACCATCATTAGGATAGATGGTAAGGTTATTTACGGATAGATTTCCGGTTGGTAAAATACGGATGTTTCCATCGCCAATAAAGATATCTTTACAGCTGATATTTGTATTTATGGAGATATTACCGTTAATCAAGGCGTTGCGGTGACGGTAGGCGGGTAGGTGGCTCCAGCGATCCTCATGGTTCCAATCGCTGTTTCCGGTAAATAGGGAATAGGTAGGAATCATGCCGTGTGCGTAAACGCTGTCTACATAATAATAGCCGTTTTTGGTATTGGCAGCCGGTGTGGGGACGATAATATCCAATCCCGGGGGATTGCTGCCTATATCCGTCTTTTCGAATGAAGCAGTAGCATCGTCTTTATTTAAAGTTATGATCGACACATATTCTGGTTTGTTAGGGCGGTAAGTCTTAACTTGCATCTTTTCTTCGAGCATTAAATGGATGCCCCCTTTCCGTATACTGATTTTTATATCTTGATGATCTGTTAACGTGAAATGCTCGAAAGCCACTTGCGTATTCATTGGCATTCGTAACCCGTAGTTACCGTGGCTGTTAGGAATATTTTTCACGCCGGAGATATCTTCAATAAGGGCTTCACCTGTAATGGCATAATCCCAATTATCAGTCGGAAGTCCCTCAAATGTCTGCATCCGAAACGTATCCCGGATAGATATATTTGCGTTACTTTGCACAAAGCTTTCCCATGTAGACGGATTTGAAACTTGTGACTGGATAAATTGTTGTACGAATAGGAATGCCGTACAAGCGACAACGCATCTGGATAGATGCCAAATTCTCTTTTTCATAGCTAAGTTGATTTATATTTGTAAATATGTTCGCAAATATACGTAAATAATTGAAATAATATATCTTTGTGGCATGAAAGAATTTATCATATCTGAGGCACAGACCGAGAAGGCCGTTTTGGTGGGTTTGGTTACCCCTGAGCAAAATGAGCAAAAAGTTAAGGAATATCTGGACGAATTGGCTTTCTTGGCCGATACGGCAGGGGTGGATGCGGTAAAGCGTTTTACCCAGAAAATGGATTACCCGAATTCCGTCACTTTTGTCGGGACCGGTAAATTGCAGGAAATTAAGGAGTATGTGGTAGAGAATGAGATCGGTTTGGTGATCTTTGATGATGAGCTGAGTCCGAAGCAACTCCGTAATATTGAGAAAGAATTGCAGGTGAAAATCTTGGATCGTACGAGCTTGATCTTGGATATCTTCGCTAGCCGTGCACAGACCGCCCATGCGAAGACACAGGTGGAGCTTGCACAATATAAATATATGTTACCCCGCTTGACTCGTCTGTGGACACACTTGGAGCGTCAGCGAGGCGGCGTAGGTATGCGTGGTCCGGGTGAGACACAGTTGGAGACTGATAAACGTATTATCTTGGATAAGATCGCACGATTGAAGAAAGAGCTGGTGGATATTGACAAGCAAAAAAGCGTACAACGGAAAAACCGGGGTAAGATGGTACGTGTAGCGTTGGTCGGATATACGAACGTAGGTAAATCTACCTTGATGAACTTATTGAGCAAGAGTGAGGTCTTTGCCGAGAATAAGTTGTTCGCTACGCTAGATACGACCGTACGCAAGGTAATTATCGAGAACTTGCCGTTCTTGCTGTCTGATACGGTCGGATTTATCCGTAAGTTACCGACCGAGTTGGTGGAATCTTTTAAATCTACCTTGGATGAGGTACGGGAGGCGGATTTGCTGGTACATATCGTGGATATCTCACACCCGACTTTTGAGGAGCAAATAGAGGTCGTGAACCGTACGTTGGCGGAGATCGATAAGACCGAGAAACCGATGATCATGGTTTTCAATAAGGTGGACGCATTTACCTTTGTCCCGAAAGAGGAAGATGATTTGACCCCTCGTGGTCGTGAGAATATCGATCTGGATGAACTGAAACGTACGTGGATGGGAAAATTGCAAGATAATTGCATCTTTATCTCCGCCAAGGAACGTACGAATATAGAGGCGTTGAAAGAGATGTTGTATGAACGGGTCAAACAAATCCATATCACCCGTTTCCCTTACAATGACTTCCTCTTTCAGCAATACGATGAAGAGTAGAGTCTTACAAAATTAGTACCAATGAATCATTTGAGAAATTTGCGGCCGGATGAGATCGCCACCTTGCGATCTCAGGCTTGCCGGGCCGATGATTGGAATCAAGTTTGGGTTCCAGAAGTGTTTGATATTGAATATGTGAACCACGTACGTTTTTCAGGAGTGGTTAGGTTAGGAGCCTTTCGTAAGGTGTTTACCCTGCCGGGAGGATTGGTAAAGCATAGCGGGCTTCGTCATGTTACCCTACATAATTGCACGTTGGGGGATAACGTGTTGATTGAGAACGTACAGAATTATATCGCTAATTACCGGATCGGTGATGACTGCTTTATCCAGAATATAAATGTTATGTTGGTGGAAGGCAAGGCTACGTTCGGGAATAATGTCGAGGTGTCGGTCTTGAATGAGACCGGCGGGCGTGAGGTTCCGATTTACGATGGCCTGTCGGCTTCATTGGCTTATATTATAGCATTGTACCGTCATCGTCCGGCCTTGATCGAACGCTTGCGGGATATGATTACCGCTTATACGGAGGGTATCGCCTCTACGGAGGGAACGGTTGGCGATAAGGTCAAGATTGTCAATACCGGTACGATCCGTAACGTGAAGATTGGTGATTACGCGACCATAGAGAATAGCGCACGTCTGGAAAATGGTTCCGTAAATAGTAAGAGAGAGGCCCCGGTATTTATCGGGGATAGTGTGATTGCGCAAGATTTCATTGTCTCTTCGGGAGCCAAGATCGCGGATGCCGCTAAGATTATCCGTTGCTTTATCGGACAGGCTTGCCAAGTGACGCATAACTTCTCGGCCCATGATTCCTTGTTGTTCAGCAACTGCGCTTTCGAGAATGGGGAGGCTTGCGCTATTTTCGCCGGTCCGTTTACGGTGTCTATGCATAAGAGTAGTTTGTTGATAGCGGGAATGTATTCGTTCTTGAATGCGGGAAGTGGCTCCAACCAGAGTAATCATATGTATAAGCTGGGACCGATTCATCAAGGGATCGTGGAACGTGGTTCCAAGACTACCAGCGACTCGTATATCCTTTGGCCGGCCCGTATCGGCGCTTTCTCTTTGGTAATGGGCCGCCATCATCATCATAGCGATACTTCCGATATTCCATTCTCCTATTTAATAGAGAAGGATGATGAGACTTACTTAGTCCCGGGAATTAATCTTCGCAGCGTAGGTACGATCCGTGATGCCCAGAAATGGCCGAAGCGTGATAAACGTACGGACCCGGATCGCTTGGATATGATTAACTATAATCTATTGAGTCCCTATACGATCCAGAAGATGCTGAAAGCAGTAGATATCTTGAAAAACCTACAAGCATTGGTTGGAGAGACTTCCGAGATTTATTATTATCAGAATACTCGTATAAAAGGTTCCTCCCTCCGGAATGCGTTGAACTTTTATGGCATGGCAATTAATAAGTTCTTTGGTAACTCGTTAATCAAGCGTTTGGAAGGTACGACCTATTATTCTATGGAAGAGGTCTGGGAGCAATTACGTCCTACGGAATCCAAAGGCTCCGGAGAATGGCTGGACTTGGCGGGCTTGATCCTCCCGAGGGAACCGCTAGATGCCTTGTTGCAAGATATCGAACAGGGGGAAATCGCTTCCTTAGAGGATGTGGAATGCTTTTTCCGTTTGGTTCACGGACGTTATTATTCCTTGGAATGGACATGGGCCTACGAGATGATCGAACGTTATTATGGGGTGGATCTCCGTTCGATTTCCGCCGCGGAGATTATTGATCTGGTTCGTCGTTGGCAAGAATGTGTGATCCGCTTGGATGAGATGCTTTATGAGGATGCCCGTAAGGAATTCTCCTTGACTTCTATGATCGGTTTCGGTGTGGATGGTTCCAACAAGGAAAAGCAACAGGATTTCGAGGGTGTTCGAGGAGATTTCGTGAATAATCCGTTTGTTATCGCCGTGCAGGAACATATCGTGAATAAACGGGCGCTTGGGGATGAACTGATCGAGAGGTTGAAACCTTTAGTATAAAGCTTATGAAACCATTATTTCAAGAACTGCCATTCCCGATAGATAGTCACATTCATTTCTATGTGGAGGATCTACCGCATTTTATAGTGCCTTGGCACTACCATCCGGCTATTGAGATAATGTATATCACAAGTGGTACGGGTACTCGCTTTGTCGGGGATCATGTGGAAGGATATTTCGAGGGCGATGTTTGTATGATCGGCCCTCAACTGCCACATGAGTGGAGAAACGACCCTGTTTATTTCGATAAGAGTTCCGGCTTGCGGGCTACTTGTATTTGCTTGTTCTTCAAGCGTCAGATTTTTGAACCTAATTTAATCCGTCTTCCGGAGATGAGTAATATCCGGGAATTGATAGAGCGTTCCCGTAGAGGGATTAAGTTTGTGGGTAAGTCCCGGAAGAAGATTGCCGAGCTGATCAGCCAATCCGCCAATGAGACGGGAGCGAGTAGGGTGATCAAATTGATTGCTTTACTGGAATTAATGGCGACTTCCGAAGAATATGAGATATTAGCCAGTACGGGGTTTACGGAAACGGTCAACTCGGACGATTTCGAGCGTTTCAATAAGGTCTATAAATATCTGGTGAAGAACTTCACGTCTCCAGTGAAACTGGAGGAAGTCGCCGCTTTGGTAGGCTTGACTCCGACCGCTTTTTGTCGTTATTTCAAGAAACGGACCAAGAAGACTTTCGTGGAGTACCTGAATGACATGCGCATAGGACACGCGAAAAAACTATTGATAGAGGGAAATCTGAAGATATCCACGATTAGCTCCGAGGCCGGATTCAATAATCTATCCAACTTCATCGGCCAATTTAAGAAAACCACGAATATGCTTCCATCCGAGTACCAGAAAAAATATAAGGAGCGCCTGGACGGAGAATAAGGGCAGGATTTCATAGTTGTTTGGAAAAATACTAAAATAAAGCCCAAGGTATTCGATCTATTTTTGCGATATAAGTTGTATCGTAAAATAGAATATCATGGAACATAAAAAGATTGTAATCCCATCCTTGTCATTTTTTCAAGATGAGCTAAAGGGGGAAGGTGTGGTAAAGAGCCGGAGAACTTTAGGCGAGCTTGCCGGAATTTTTGAGAATCAAGATGCTTATTCCCAATTACCATTAGATCAATTAGCATACGAGGTATATAGTTATTTACCGGAGCGGGAAGGCTCTCCGGGAGGACTTTATTTTGGTATTACTCAATTATATCCGGGAAAGGTGGGAGATGAGTATTTCATGACGAAAGGCCATTTTCATCAACAAGAGGATCGTTCGGAGTATTATTGGGGATTGGAAGGCGAAGGTATGTTGATCTTGATGGACCGGGAACGGAATACGTGGGCGGAAAGGATGATGCCGGGTAGCCTGCATTATATACCGGGCGGTGTAGCGCACCGGGTAGCTAATACTGGAAATAGCGTGTTGTCATTTGCCGCGTGCTGGCCTTCGGATGCCGGGCATAATTATGAAGAGATCGCGAATAAGGGCTTCTCGGCCCGATTGGTAGAAGTGGACGGTACCCCTAAATTGCGATAGCTTATGTATACGATAGCGATAGATTTAGGGGGGACGGTCGTAAAGATCGGACTATTGTCTGATGGTGAGATCGTAGACTGTGTGAGATTACCTTCCCGTCTGGCTCTGGGATTAGCTCCGAACTTACCTAAGATAAAGGAGGCGATCGATCGGTTGTTGGCCGCTTGGCGTATTGATGTGGCGGCGCTTCGTTGTATCGGCCTGGCTTTTCCCGGGCTGGTAGATCCAATTCATAACCGGGTAATCTCTACGAATGAGAAGTATGATGATGCCTGTTCGATTAGTCTGGATAAATGGGCATGGGAGAATTGGGAAGTTCCTTTCTGCATGGATAATGACGCTCGTTTGGCCGTAGCTGGAGAATGGTGGCAGGGTGCGGCCCGGGGAAAGAACAATGTAGTCATGATGACAATCGGAACCGGTATCGGTACGGGAGTCGTGATTGATGGACGGCTTCTGTATGGACAGCATTTTCAAGCGGGTTCTTTGGGAGGACATTTTGTGTTGGATTATAAGGGCCGTCGATGTTCATGCGGGAATAAAGGCTGTGTAGAAGCTCTGTCTTCCTCTTTCTTCTTGCCGACCATTATCCGGGAGCATGCCCTTTTATCGGAATCATTTAAGCGAGATGCGGATATCTATGATTTCAAGCGCATTTTCAGGTTGGCGCAGGAGGGGAATACAGACGCTTTATTGATTAGAAACGAATGCATGGATATCTGGGCATCGGCGATAATAACCTATATACATGCTTATGATCCGGAAGTGGTGATTCTGGGAGGGGGGATTTTAAAAAGCCAAGAGGTAATCATTCCTTATATCAGTAAGCGAGTGGATGAATTAGCTTGGTGTCCTTCCGGGAAAGTCCCGGTTGTCCCGGCAATATTGGGCGATGACGCCGCTTTATTCGGCTTGGAGTATTTCATGGTAAAACAACAGCAAAATGAACGGATTTGTATTTGATAAAGGAATTGATATAACACCGGTTCAATCGCCTATGGGGTTTACCTATGGGGCGGGTGTATTTGGTCCGGAGGTCGAGATTCGCCGGCTGGAAGATATACGGGCTAGTTTGCGTGATCCTCAATGCAAGGGACCGGAGCAGGTTTACTCGATCGCTATGGATGTCGGCAAAGAAGAACATCGTGCGTTGCTGAATAAGTTACATTTGTTATTCGGGGTAGTGACATATAGTGCTGGTAAATTGGGGCAGGAGCCAGTCAGAAGTCAAGGGCATATTCATAAGATATCTCCTTATAGCGGTTGGTCTACGCCGGAGATCTATGAGATTTGGTCGGGAGAGGCGATTATTTATATGCAGGAGTATGCGGAGGATCAGCCCGGTCGATGTTATGCGGTACATGCCTTTCCGGGGGATGTAGTGATCGTTCCTCCCTATTGGGTACATGCGACGATTAGCGCGAATCCGAGATTACCTTTGACTTTCGGGGCGTGGTGCGATAGAGATTATGGTTTTGTGTATGAGGGGGTTCGTAAACACAGGGGAATCGCTTGGTTTCCTGTATTTAATGGAAGCGATGAATTGGAATGGATCGCAAATTCGATGTACGATTCCTCTCATTTGATTTGTAAATCTCCTTCGGATTATATTTCTTTAGATATTCGGAAAGGGGTATCTATTTACAGACAATTCGAGGAAAATCCGGAGATTTTCTTATATGTGCCTAATCCGGCGTTGAAGGCGGAGGTATGGCGTGATTTCGAGCCTTGAGTTTATAGATGGATTAAATACACAAGAAAAACATGAAAAACACGAGCTATAGATATTGGATGATTTATGTAATAGCGATTGTCGCCGCTATGGGAGGACTATTGTTTGGCTTTGATACCGGCGTGATTTCCGGGGCGATTCCTTTTTTCCAGAAAGATTTTGGTATAGACGATAGTATGGTGGAGGTAGTTACTTCCTCCGGTTTGCTGGGAGCTATTCTGGGAGCGCTGTGTTGTGGTAAATTGACGGATCGCATAGGACGTAGGAAAGTCATTTTGACTTCGGCTGTTATTTTCGCTTTCGGTGCGTTAGGATCGGGTTGGGCTCCGGACATTTACCACTTGATTGCCGCCCGTTTATTCTTGGGAGTGGCTATCGGGATCTCTTCTTTTGCTGTACCTCTTTATATTGCGGAAGTTTCCCCGGCGAAGTCACGGGGGATGTTTGTCGCCATGTTCCAATTGATGATTACGATCGGGCTTCTGGTATCTTATCTTTCGGATTTGTATTTTGCGGATGAGACGTCTGTTTCATGTTGGAGGCCAATGTTTTATGTGGGGGTGATTCCCGCTATTATTTTGTTCGTGGGTATGTTGCTGGTTCCACCATCTCCAAGGTGGTTGATGTCTGTTGGCCGGGAGGAAGAGAGCCTATCCGTCTTAAAGATGGTCGAGCATCCGGATTTGGTAAATGCCTCGTTTGAGCAGATGCGGAATGAGATGCGAAAGAATGATGAGCGACAAGGATGTTTTAAGGATCTGGCCCAGCCTTGGTTACGGAATGCGTTAGTTATCGCTATCGGTATTATGTTTTTCCAGCAATTTGTAGGTATCAATACCGTGATTTATTATAGCCCTAAAATCTTTTTGATGGCCGGTTTCGATGGTGCGGTCTCTGCGATTGGGGCCTCTGTCGGGGTAGGTGTTGTCAATTTATTATTCACGTTGTTGTCTGTCTACTTTGTAGATCGGCTGGGAAGGCGTAAACTTTATTTTCTGGGGTTGAGCGGTATCGTGATTTCCTTGTTGCTACTCGCTACCTCTTTTATATTCGCCGCTCAATTAGGGGATTCTGGGAAATGGCTTTCCATCGTCCTTATTTTCTTATATGTGGGATTTTTCGCTATCAGCATCGGGCCGTTAGGTTGGTTGATTGTGTCGGAAGTGTTTCCACAAAAGCTAAGAGGGTTGGGGACTTCTCTCGGCTCGTTGTCCGTATGGTTTTTCAATGCGATCGTATCGTTTACTTTCTTCAAGATATTGAAGGTGTTTTCAATATCGGGAACCGAATTAACGATCAATGGCGAAAGCCAAGGGAATCCGGCGGGAGCGTTCTTATTTTATGCGTTCATTGGAATTGTGGCGATTATTTGGGGATATTTCTATGTACCGGAAACGAAAGGAGTTTCATTGGAGAAGATCGAGGCTTTTTGGAGAAAAGGAGGACACCCGAAAGATAAAATAATATAATATGGATAGAAGAGTATTTATTAGACAAACAGCAGTTGCGGCATTAGGCGGCTTAGTGGCTTTTGATTTATCAAAGGCATCAGCTAAAAGTGAAATGGCTTTTGCCGGGAAAGGAGAAATCTCGCCCCGGGCAATCACCATGTGGGATTTTTCTTGGTTGGAGAGGCGTTGGCCCGGAGCCGGTTATGAGGACTGGGACCAAGTATTGGACGAGCTCTCGGAACGGGGGTATAATGCGATACGTATTGATGCTTATCCTCATTTAATAGCGGAGAATCCAATGAAGAAATGGTTACTTAAAGAAGTTTGGAATCAGCAAGATTGGGGAAGTCCGGATATGAATGAGGTACAAGTTCAACCGAATTTGAACTTGTTCTTGTCGAAATGTAAGGAGCGGGATATTAAGGTCGGGCTTTCTTCTTGGTATCGTCTCGATGTGGATGAGGTTTGCCTGAAATTGGATACACCGGAGAAATTGGCGGATTGCTGGCTGACAACCCTTCGTTCGATCGAGGAGGATGGGTTATTGGATACGATCCTTTATGTAGATCTTTGCAATGAGTGGCCCGGTGATTCGTGGGCTCCTTTTTTCGCTAAGACATATCCGAATGTCGGTTGGGGGAATTGGTATAAGGAGGAATCCTTACGATGGATGAAAACCTCGTTGGAGAAGATGCGACAAGTATATCCGGATATGCCATTCTTATATTCTTTTGATCATGGGGATGTCAAGAAATATGAAGAGGTGGATTGCTCTTTTCTTGATTTGTATGAGCATCATATTTGGATGGCCCAACAGAATGGTGGAGAATTTTATAAGCTGGTGGGATATGGCTACAATCGTTTTTCACCGGATGATTATAAGAATGTGGTGAAAAACGCGGAACGGGTTTATCGGGAAAGACCTGAATATTGGCAGAAATTGTTGACTGATAAGATCGAGCTTATGGCTTCCGTGGCCCGGAAGAATCGCCGTCCTCTCGTTACGACAGAATGTTGGGGATTGGTGGATTATAAGGATTGGCCTTTATTGAAATGGGATTGGATAAAGGATCTTTGCGAGTTAGGAGCTATTACGGCTGCCCGTACGGGTATGTGGGTCGGTGTAGCGACCAGTAATTTTTGCGGGCCTCAGTTTGTTGGAATGTGGCGGGATGTGGAATGGCATAAACGATTGACTTCTATTATCCGTTCTTCTCCGATTGATGCGTCTCTCATGAAGAATAATGAGGTAGCGGCCAAATTGTTGAAACGGCTTTAATTTTGGGATGGTATGTATTACGATCATTCTTATATTTTGATAAGATTCTAAAAGCAGGAGGTAAATTTCTATAAAGTTTATGTCTTTAATAATTGTAACTTGCCTTCGTGAAAGAGTTAAATAAATCGGATGTCATGAAAAGAATAATTTTAATTATGTGTTGTTTCCTATCTGTATTCGCTTGGGCCGATGATGGGAGGACAACGATCTCATTAAATGGGGAATGGGATTTCGATCAAACGGAACTGGCTTTTCCTCCACGGAAATATACCCGTAAGATACCGGTTCCGGGATTGGTGCATTTAGCGAGGCCTAAAATCTCTCAATACGAGAAATTCTTTAAGAAACCTGACGGCGTGGAGCTGGTGGAACAGTTTAATTTCTTAGAGAGAGATTATACGCCGATGTATAATTGGTATAAGCGGAAAGTATTTATCGATGAGAAATTTAAGGATGAGCAATTATTCCTTACGATAAAGAAAAGCCAATATGTTACACGAGTCTTCGTGAATGGGCATGAAGTGGGGGCTTCTATGGAATGCTATACTCCAATGGATTTTAATATTACGAGTGCCGTAAAATATGGCTCGGACAATGAGATATTGATTCAGGTGGGCGACCGGGCGTGGTTGCCTAGCGAGGCCGCCGGCGGAACGGATAAGGAGAAAGTCCATTACCTACCCGGAATCTGGGATGACGTGTTCATTACGGCTACTGGTAAGATGCGGGTCGATAAAGTTTTATTCCTGCCTTCTCTGGCTAAAGGATTGGTGACAGTTAAGACCTTGGTGAGAAGTTTGTATCCACCCCAAATGTTGTATGGGGATAAAATGAAGGATTCTTGTAAGATTGAGTTCTGTGTCAAGGAGAAGACTACAGGGAGGATAGTAGGAAAGAAAATGATTGAAGGTGAGGCTAAGCGGGATAATAGGACTTATTTCGAAACGAGTATCTCTTTGGATAATCCGAAGGCTTGGACTCCTGATTCCCCTTTCTTGTACGAAGGTGAGGTCTCGGTGTATGACCAAAATGAGTTTGTAGATCGTTATTCCGTGAACTTCGGTATGCGTGATTTTTCGAGAAAAGGTAAATTCTTTACGCTTAATGGGGATAAATTCTACTTACGAGGCTCCAATATCACGCTTCAACGTTTCTTTGAGGACCCGGATTGTCAAGCGTTGGCTTGGGACCGGGAATGGGTGAAGAAGCTGATGGTAGACCTGCCAAAGTCAATCGATTGGAACGCTATGCGAATATGTGTAGGAATTGTACCTGACTTCTGGTATGACCTTTGCGACGAGTATGGTATCGTATTACAGAATGAGTGGCTATATTGGCAAAATCATGGATGGGATGAACAGGTACGTAAGGAGTATACGAATTGGGTATGGAGCGATGGGAATCATCCCAGTATCGTGATCTGGGATGCGATCAATGAGAACTGGGACAGTTATATAGGAAATACGCTGATTCCCGAACTAAAGGAATTAGACCCGACCCGGATCTGGGATGCCGGTTACATGACATCAGATCAGATGGGGACGAACGATGAGATGGATGAGCCACACCCTTATCGTGCGCTTACGTTGATGCATTCCAGCGAACTGAACGACTACTTCAAAAACAATCCCTATAACTTAGGTGCATTGCATGAGAATTGGGTAGGTTTCTCTTCTATACTAGATGCGGGCGTTCCTCAGTTGGTGAATGAGTACGGATGGATTTGGTTATGGCGTGATGGACGGCCCTCGAAATTGACACTTAACAATTACAATTACTATCTTGGCGAGAATGCCACTCCGGAACAATGTCGTGAATTGCAGGCATATTGGTTGGAACTTGAGACGGAATGGCTGCGTTCGGAACGTTCGGTAGGCGGAATCTTGGCTTTTTGTCATTTGACAAATAATTATGGTTTCACGGGAGATTGGTTCATCAATGATATCAAGGATTTGGAACCTTCACCGGCTTTCCGCTGGTTCAAGCATTGTTTCGCCCCCTCGGCAGTCTTTATCGATTTAGCGGATCGTCGTTATACCAAACATCTCGAGCCTTTGAAACCGGGTAGTGATTTAGTATTCAACTTGGTAGGGGTGAACGACTTGAATAAGGAGTCGTCTGGAAAAGTTCTCATGAAACTACTAGACGAGAAAGGAACTATTATTTCGACACAAGAAGAGTCTATTGTGATTGAACCTTTTGGCAAGCGGCTTCAGCCTTGCCTTCTGAAATTGCCCTCAAAAGCAGGAGGTTATCTTTTGATAGCCGAGTATCATGAGAAGGGGGGGGCGAAACCAGTACTTAGTCGCCGTTATCTAAAAGTAGGCGATGCGGTAACCTCTTTCAAAGATTACTTCGAGTATACATTAAATTAGTTAGGTTAGCTTTTATATCCAATTTCCTACGGCGGCACTCCTCGTGAGTGCTGTCGAGGGGAATGCTACCCCTTTTTTGAAAATACTCAGAGTCCGACTAACCAAAAAGTAATGTTAGGAATATTGTTTAAACCTTTAAATTCGAATAATTTATGAAAAAGAAAAGTAAGGATCAGCGATGGCGTTGGATATGTGTCGGGTCATTATTGCTCGCTTCCTTAAATGGCAATCTGGAGGCAAGCGGCCCTTCCCATCCTAATGTAAATCCGGTGGAAGTTTCTCAAGCGACAAGAAAATTGCGAGGAACGATCTTGGATACAAATGGAACTCCGGTTATCGGTGCGAGTATTTCGGTAAAAGGAACTACTACCGGTACGATCTCTGACATGAATGGCGTATTTACGCTAGATGTGAAAAATGGCGATGTATTAGAAATCTCGTTTATAGGCTATCTCTCCCATACGGTTAAGGTCGGTACGCAGACTGATTTACAGATTGTCTTGAAAGAGGACACGCAAGCCTTGGATGAGGTGGTAGTGGTTGGTTATGGCGTTCAGAAGAAGAGCGTGATGACAGCGGCCATCAGTCGTGTCACCTCCGATGATTTGGAGAAGCTGACGCCGACCCGGGTAGAGGATGTGTTACGAGGAAAAGTCTCGGGAGTAAGCATTATGCAGAATTCCGGACAACCGGGAGCCGAGTCGAGAGTCCGTATCCGTGGTACAGGAACTATCAATGATAGTAACCCTTTGTATATTGTGGACGGAATGCCACTTGAAGGAGGTGTCGATTATCTGAATCCGCAGGATATACAATCTATCGAGGTCTTAAAAGATGCCGCTTCTGCCGCTATCTACGGTTCGCGTGCGGCTAATGGTGTTATTCTGGTTACGACAAAGAGCGGGAAAAAAGGAAAAGCGGTTGTCAATTATGATTTCTCTATCGGTTGGCAAAATCCTTGGCGAAAAATGTCGGTCTTGAATGCCACCGAATATGAGACAATAATGAATGAGGCTTACGTGAATGCCGGGATGGACCCTATTTACGATGATCCTTCGAAAGCAGGTGTAGGGACGAACTGGCAGAATGAGATTTATAACGAGAATGCCCCGATCATGAATCATCAAGCGAGCATCAGTGGGGGTGGTGATAAGGGAAGCTATTTCCTCTCTTTTGGTTATTTAGATCAAGAAGGAATTGTTGGAGGAAAAGATAAGTCGGATTATAAACGATATAGCTTACGTTTCAACAATACCTATAATGTGTTTGAGAATAAGGCGAATAAATTTTTCCGTAGTTTCAAGGTCGGTACGAACCTAGGATATACACGGATCATATCCAAAGGTATTTCGGAGAATGACAACTTCTCCGGCCCGTTAGCAAGTGCGGTGATGACTCCACCGAACGAATCGGTCTATCTGGAGAATCCTTCGGCGGAAGATCTCGCTTATTACGAGAAAAATTATCCCGGCTATGTCAAGGATGATGAAGGCCGCATCTATAACGTGATCGAGAATCAAGAGATCGTGAATCCGGTCGCTATGATGCAGACCTTAAACAATAACAAGGACTGGGATAAATTTGTAGGTTCTGTTTGGGGTGAATTGGAAGTATTCGAGAATCTTACGTTTAAGACCTCTCTCTCCACGGATATGGCTTTTTGGGGCGAAAGGAATTGGTTCCCAGTTAGCTATTTGTGTTATATGGTCAAGACTGAGAAATCGAGGGTGGAGCAAACGATGAATCGTGGCATGAAGCTTCTTTGGGAGAATACGTTGAGTTATAAACGTTCGATCGATAAACATAATTTCGCCGTTTTACTGGGAACCTCTATGGAACGGTATGATAGTAAAAAGGTAAAGGGAACAGCATTGAATTTACGAGCGGAAGATGATCATAAAGCATGGATCGATTTTACCAATAGTGCCTCTCCCGGCGATCAGCATTCGGAAGGTGGGGCGACGGAGCATCGGATGGCCTCCGTTTTCGGACGATTGAACTATAATTATGACGAAAGGTATATGCTTGAGTTAACCCTTCGTCGGGACGGTTCCTCTAACTTCGGCCGGAATAATCAATATGCCTATTTCCCGTCCGTCTCTGCGGGCTGGACGTTGACTAACGAGCCTTTCATGGAAAATAAACCGGGATGGTTCGACTTCTTGAAAGTGCGCGGAAGCTGGGGACAGAACGGAAATGAGAAAATCGGATCGTTTGGATATACTACGACAATGACCGGAGGAAATAACTATAGTTTCGGGGCAGGCTCGAACGGTGTCATCCATAGCGGAACAAAACCTACTTCTTTGGCCAATCCTGATTTGCGTTGGGAAACCTCGGAGCAATTGGACTTTGGATTTGATTCCCGCTTCTTTAATAACTCCCTTTCTTTCAGTTTTGATTGGTTCAAGAAAGATACAAAAGACATGTTGATGGAGCGTCCGATACCCCTATATGTGGGAAGTGGCTCGCCTTTGTCGAATGTCGGGACATTGACCAACCAAGGTATCGAGCTTGAAGTCGGTTATAAATTAAGTGTAGATAAAGTGAATCTGTCTTTCTTGGCGAATGCTTCTTATGTGAAGAATGAGATCAAGAATCTGGGAAATCAAACAGGATATATCGATAAGGAGAGTTTACCGACTTTAGGTACGGTATCAAGGAACCAAAATGGTTATCCGATCGGTTATTTCTTCGGATATAAGGCGATTGGGGTTTTCCAGACACAAGAGGAGATCGATAACTATATCAGTCCTGCTACCGGTAAGCCTATACAACCGAATGCGGTACCCGGTGATACGAAATTTGAGGATTTGAATGGAGACGGTGTGATCAGCGATGATAACGAGGACCGTACGATGATAGGCAAACCTAATCCGGATTGGATAGTTGGACTTACTGTTGCGGCTGATTGGAATGGCTTTGATTTAAGTGCCTTTTTCCAAGGTTCTTTCGGGGCGGATGTTTTCGATGCGTTACGCCGTTATGAGTTGGCGGCAGTCAATTATACGTCGGATGCTTTGGAGCGATGGACTGGACCGGGTACCTCCAATTCGATGCCAAGGATTGTGTTAGGTGATACGCCTAAGAACTTCCGTCCGTCTACTTTGTTGGTTCACGATGCTTCTTTCTTGCGCTTACGTAATTTACAGGTAGGTTATACGCTACCGGCCCAGTTGACCCGGAAAGCTTATATACAACGCTTGAGATTTTATGCGTCGTTCGATAATTTGTTGACTATTACGGGATATAAAGGGATGGACCCGGAAATTGGTTCAACAATGGGTATAGATAAGGGTGTATATCCTCAAGCCCGGGTTTATACATTTGGATTGAATTTGACATTTTAATCATTAAAATTAGTGTTATGAATAAATATATTTATCTGCTAGCCGTTGTATTCGGACTAAGTAGCTGCAATGATTTTTTGGAGTTGTCTCCGACGAATAAGGTTATCGAAACGGATTATTACAAGACACAGGAGGATTTGACCGAGGCATTGGTCGCTGCCTATGACCCGTTGAAATGGAACGCTTATAATGCGTATAGCTCTTATGAACTGGTTAGTAATATCATGTCGGATGATGCGGAGACCGGTGGATCGACGGTATCGGATCAACCGCAGTTGCAACGAGTGAATGATTTTACCAATTGGGTGACACCGACAAACTTACCCGAGGGTTTATGGGGGCGTTCGTATGAGGGTGTAAACCGTGCGAATATCGTGATAGAGAAATGCCCTCTTCTTCCGGAGGGGACGATGTCGGCGGAGCTTCGTGATCGTTATGTAGCTGAGGCTCATTTCTTACGTGTATTTTATTATTTCCAGTTGTGGCGTTTCTTTGGATACATACCGTATTACGAGACGAATTTGGGATTGGATGATATAACAACTGTCCCTCAATTGCAACCGGATGAGGTCTATGCGAAGTTAATAGAGGATTTAGATAATAACGTTATTGGGAAGTTACCCAAGGTAGTCCCGGCTAATGAGAAAGGACGAGCTACGAATGGTGCCGCTATCGCGATGAAAGCACGTATCGTTTTATATCAGAATGATGATACTAAAATGAAGGAGATCGCCAGCCAATTGAAAGAACTAATTACCGATCCTGCCTATCAATATGATTTGATCCCGGATTATAAAGTTCTTTTTGATGATGAGTATGAATGGTGCAAAGAATCTGTTTTTGAAGTCAATTATACGGAAATCGGGAACTCGAATGATTGGGCAGGCAAGGCTAATCAAGGTAACTCCGATATAATAATGCTAGGAGCCAGAGGTTTGAAAGATCCTAATAATGTATATGTGGAAGGCTGGGGTTTTGCGCCTGTAACAAAAGCATTGAATGATGCGTTTTTACCAAATGATCCTAGAAAGTGGACAACAATCATAGATCATGAGGAGTTTAGAGCGGAAGGCGGGACGGTTAGCTCGGATGTGAATCAATATACAGGATATAGCGTACGCAAATATCATCCTCGTGCGGGGTATTCTTCTACGGTTGGCACGGAAGCGCTGAATTATAAGAACAATTACCGTGTAATTCGTTTCTCCGACGTATTATTGATGGCATCGGAAGCTTTGTTGAGAAGTGGAGGTAGCGTAGGCGAGGCACAGGATTATTATGCGAGAGTCGTTAAACGTGCGATGGGGGATGATTATAAGGTTCCGGTGGTTTCATTGGATAATATCTATAAGGAACGCCGTTATGAGTTTGCGATGGAAGGTATTCGTTATTGGGATTTAGTACGTACGAACCAAGCAAAAGATTTTATCAAAGGTTGGGATGATACAAAGAAATACTTACCGATCCCTCAGTCGGAGATTGATAAGTCGGATGGCCATTTGGTACAGAACCCTCATTTCTAAGAATTGAGCTGTATTTACATTTGTTCATTTTAGGAGAACCTGATAGCTTTTAATTTGTTGATAATTAGATATGGATGTGTGATCATTTGTCCACATCCATGTTTTTTGTCTTTAAGTAAATAGTTTAAATCGATAAAATATGAGATTAAAATAGAGTAATAACGGTACACGAATACCCATTTGCGACCGCTTACGATCCCGTTCGTTGGCTATTCACTTACGGATCCAAAAAGAAGGACATTTCTTTTTAGATGGGATAGGCTTGTATTCCAGATCTTTTTATGTACATTTGAAGCCACCCAATAGTGGGGTAACTAAAACATGATATGACTATGGAAAAGAAAACAGAAAAAGAGGAGAAGTATATGAAGGAATTACAAGATCGATATATCCGTTTCGACTGGGCCATCAAACGCCTACTCCGGCAAAAAGCGAATTTCGGAGTGCTAGAAGGCTTTCTTACCGTGTTCTTGGGCGAGCAGATCAAGATTGAGGAGATATTGGAGAGTGAGGGAAACCAGCAAATGGCCGATGATAAATTCAATCGGGTGGATATCAAGGCTAAGAACACAAAGGGAGATATCATCCTTATCGAGATCCAGAATACCCGCGAGCTTTATTATTTGGAACGTGTGCTTTATGGCGTGGCGAAGGCCGTCACCGAGCATCTTCATTTGGGACAGGACTATTCCGGGGTGAAAAAGGTCTATTCAATCAGTATCCTTTATTTTGATATAGGCGTAGGAACCGATTATCTGTATCACGGGCAGAACCAATTTGTCGGCGTGCATACCCATGATCATTTACAGGTAAATACCAAGGAGAGGGGTGCGATCGTCAAGCGTCTTCCCTCGGAGATCTTTCCGGAGTATATATTGGTCCGGGTGAATGAGTTTGATAAGGTGGCCGTGACCCCCTTGGAGGAATGGGTGCGATACTTGAAAGATGGGATCATAACTTCCGGAACGACAGCCCCTGGCTTGGAAGAGGCACGAGAGAAATTACGCTATTACTCAATGTCTCCCGAGGAACGTTATGCTTATGACGAACATCTGAATGCGATTATGATCCAGAATGACGTGTTGAGCACTGCTAAGTTTGAAGGACGGGAAGAAGGATTAGCAGAAGGATTAGCAGAAGGCAGAGAAGAAGGACTAATAGAAGGTCGAGAAGAAGGCCGTGTGGAAGAACGTCTAGAAACAGCTCGGCGTATGCGGTCTGATGGGCTTTCGATGGAAATGGTCGTGCGTTATACTGGTTTGTCAGAGGAGGAAATAAATAATTTATGACATCCTTGAGGCTTTGCTAGCGGAGCAGGATCGGTTCTTTTAAGTTCTTGGCCTGCTCCTCGGATGATGTTCCAGTATCTCTTTGCGAAGGAATTCCCGGTCGATATGTGTATATATCTCGGTGGTGGTGATTTTCTCATGCCCCAGCATCTCTTGGATAGCGCGTAAGTTGGCGCCGCCTTCCAGCAAGTGGGTGGCGAAAGAATGACGGAAGGTATGGGGACTTACGTTTTTATGGATACCGGCGGCCTCCGTCTGTTGCTTGATGATATGAAATACCATGATACGGGAGAGGGCCGTTCCTCGCCGGCTTAGAAATAAAATATCCTCGAAGCCTTTTTTAACCACGACCGAATTCCGGTCATACAGATAGTTTTTAATTTCCCGCAAAGCAACTTCGGAGATAGGAACAAGCCGTTGTTTGCTTCCTTTACCCTCTACCCGGATGAAACCTTCCTTGGGATATATATCCGAATAACGCAGGCCAGTAAGCTCCGATACGCGCAGTCCACAACTATATAAAACCTCCAGCATCGCACGGTTCCGCTGTCCCTCGGGAAGCGTGAGGTCTATCGTGTCGAGAATGCTATTTATCTCGTTGACGGTTAATACTTCCGGCAGCTTCAATCCGATCTTGGGAGACTCTAACAATTCGGTCGGATCATTTGTTATATAATTGTCAAGCAATAAGAAACGATAGAACGATTTGATACCCGAGATGATGCGTGCTTGCGATCGGGGATGGATACCGATGTCACGTAATTGGGCGATGAACTGTTGCAAGTCGTCGTAGCTGATCTCCTTAACGTCCTTTTTCTCATCCTCTGCGAAACGTAGCAATTTGTCAAGATCTGTCAAATAGGCGTCGATGGAGTTGGCTGAGAGCGATTTTTCTAACCGTAAATAGGTGTTATATCGGTTTATTATATCTTTTCCTTGTCGCATTGTCGGTATGTCGTTATGAATGTGTCAAATAAAATCCTTACCTTTGCCGGATAATTCCGGCCTCAACGGGCGGTACAAAGGTAATAAACTTACAATTAAGAATGAAGAAGATTCAGATCATCAATGGCCCTAATTTGAATCTGTTGGGCAAGCGAGAACCGACAGTATACGGAAATGCCTCGTTCGAGGACTATTTGAGCGAGTTACGTGCCCGCTTTCCTCAGTGTGAGATATCTTATTATCAAAGTAATGTGGAAGGAGAGATAATTAACAAGATCCATGAGGTGGGTTTTGAATATGACGGTATCGTGTTGAACGCCGGCGCTTATACGCATACTTCCATTGCGTTGCACGATGCTATCAAGGCGGTTACTACGCCAGTCGTGGAGGTGCATATCTCGAATGTGCATGCCCGTGAATCGTTTCGTCATGTGTCGATGATATCGGCGGCATGCAGGGGAGTGATTCTTGGGTTTGGGCTGGATTCGTATCGGTTGGCGATCGAATCGTTTATGTGATAGAAGGTTATCAAATAGAATTAATAATTAGGTTATAATAATTTAAGGTATATGTTAAAGCATACGAAGATTGTTGCTACAGTTTCCGACCAGCGCTGCGACGTTGCGTTCGTTGAGGCGTTATATAAAGCGGGAATGAATGTGGTGCGCCTGAATACGGCTCACATGATGGAAGAGGGGTTGACCCGTGTGGTAAATAACGTCCGTACCGTATCCGACCGTATCGGTATCTTGATGGATACGAAGGGGCCGGAAGTACGTACCACGACGACGGTAAACAAGGAACCGATCCCTTTCAAGACTGGAGAGATCGTGAAGGTAATCGGTAATCCCGATCAGGAAACTTCGCATGATTGTATTTGTGTGTCATATAAGAATTTCGTGAACGACTTGGCGATTGGTAGCGACATCCTTATCGATGATGGTGATCTGGAAATGAAGGTTACCGGGAAATCCGGCGATTGTTTGCTTTGCGAGATCCAGAATGACGCTACGCTAGGTAGCCGCAAGAGCGTGAATGTGCCGGGCGTACGTATCAATTTGCCTTCGTTGACTGAGAAAGACCGTAATAATATCCTTTGGGCGATCGATCATGATCTCGATTTTATCGCTCACTCATTTGTTCGCAACAAACAGGATGTATTGGATATCCAACGTATCTTGGACGAGCATAACAGCCCTATCAAGATTATCGCTAAGATCGAGAATCAAGAGGGCGTGGATAATATCGACGAGATCTTGGAAGTGGCTTATGGCGTCATGATCGCTCGTGGTGACTTGGGTATCGAGGTTCCGGCCGAGAAGATCCCGGGTATCCAGCGTATGCTGATCCGTAAATGCGTGGAGGTGAAGAAGCCGGTTATCGTGGCTACGCAAATGCTTCATTCCATGATTAATAATCCTCGCCCTACTCGTGCCGAGGTTACGGATATCGCCAACGCTATTTATTATCGTACGGATGCTTTGATGTTAAGCGGTGAGACGGCTTATGGAAAATATCCGATCGAGGCGGTACAGACCATGACGAAAGTGGCTCGTGAAGCCGAGAAGACTAAGCTTTCTGCGAATGATATCCGTGTGCCGATCGAGGGGAATGATTTAGACGTGACTTCTTTCTTGGCGAAACAAGCCGTTAAGTCTTCTTCTAAATTACATGTGAAGGCGATTATCACGGATAGTTATACGGGTCGTACGGCACGTTATCTGGCCGCTTTCCGCGGAACCTCTACTGTGTTCGCTATATGCTATAATCCTCGTGTGATGCGTATGTTGGGTCTTTCTTATGGGGTATGGGCGGTTCATCAGCCGTACAACGACAGTCGTAGGGGATATTTCTATGATGCGTTGAACCAGCTGATCCATAGCGGACGTATCACTCGCAACGATATGGTAGCGTATTTGAGCGGTAGCTTCGGCGAAGGTGGCGGTACCAGCTTTTTGGAGATTAACAACGTAGGAAAGGTGCTGGATGCCGGCACGCAATATCAGTTGCCTACTTTTAAAGAGTAAGAGGAATGTTTACGGGCGAGATTGATGCGTATATTCTTTCTCATATAGATGAAGAAGGGGATTTGCTGTCGGCGTTGAATCGCGACGCCAATGTGAACCTTCTCCGTCCGCGTATGCTATCCGGGCATTTGCAGGGTAGGATATTGAAGATGTTTTGCCGGATGATTCGTCCGAGAAGAGTCTTGGAGATCGGGACTTATACGTCTTATGCCACTTTGTGTATGGCGGAAGGCATGGAAGAGGGGGCGTTGATCCATACGATCGAGATCAATGACGAGATGGAGGATTTTATCATGAAATATCTTTCCCGCTCGCTACATAAGGACAAGATAAAAGTCCATTTTGGGGATGCGATGGAGATTATCCCCCGTTTGGATGAGACGTTTGATATGGTTTTTATCGATGCCGACAAACGCCTGTATTCCGAGTATTATGATTTGGTATTCCCGATGGTCCGTCCGGGCGGCTTGATTCTCGCGGATAATACGCTTTGGGACGGTAAAGTGGTAGAAGAAGTGCATTCTTCCGATAAACAAACGAAGGGAATACTGGTTTTTAATGAAAAGGTTAAGCAAGACGATCGGGTAGAGAAGGTGATCCTCCCTTTACGTGACGGCTTGACGATGATCTGGAAAAAGTAAATAATAAAGCGTATGGAAAGTACTAGATTACAAAAGATCGAACGCCTTCTTCAGAAGGAGTTGAGTGATATATTTCAGAAGCAGACGCAAGGAATGCATGGCGTATTGGTCTCTGTCAGCGTAGTTCGTGTAAGTCCGGATTTAAGTGTGGCGAGAGCTTATTTAAGCATTTTCCCGTCGGATAAATCGCAAGAGCTATTGGAGGCTATACGGAGCAATACGAAAGCGATCCGTTTTGATTTGGGGCAACGTATTCGTTTGCAGGTTCGTAAGATTCCTGAATTGAGCTTCTTTATAGACGATTCATTGGATTATATCGAGAATATCGACAATCTTTTGCATAAGTAATCAGAGGAGCCTTGAATCTTCCGTTCTATATAGCCCGGCGATATCTCTTTTCGAAGAAGTCGCACAATGCCATAAATATCATATCGATGGTATCGGTATGCGGGGTTGTTGTCGCCACGATCGCCTTAGTATGCGCCTTGTCGGTCTATAATGGTTTCAACGATTTGGTATCTTCTCTCTTCAGCAATTTTGATCCGGAGTTGAAGATCATGCCCCGGAAAGGGAAGGTTTTCGACCCGACCTCGGAAGAGATACGTAAGGTGAGGGAATTGCCCGGCATTGTTTGTTTTAGTGAGGTATTGCAGGACAATGCCTTGGTCCGTTATCGAGATCGTCAGGGTGTAGCTACCTTGAAAGGTGTAGACGAGCAATATGAGAAACTGGCGCAGATCGATAGTATCTTGATCGATGGAAAGTTCCTTCTGAATGACGAAGTGGCGAATTACGCGAATATGGGGATCGGATTGGCTTTCTCGCTAGGAATAAACGCTGGCTTCGTCTCTCCGCTAGAGATCTACGCTCCGAAGCGGGAGGAGAAGGTGAACATGGCGAATCCGGCTTCTTCTTTCAATTTGGAATATGCTTATATCGGTGCTGTCTTTCGTACGGACCAACAGGTTTACGATGATTCATATATGATCGTGCCTTTGTCATTGGCCCGTTCTTTATTTAATTATGATAAAGAAGTGACAGCGGTAGAATTGAAGGTGAAAGATAGCGGGGATATCGCTCCGGTAAAGAAAGAGATTCAACGTATCCTAGGTGATCAATATATCGTGCAAGACCGTTTTGAGCAACAAGAGGCTTCTTTCAAGATGATGCAAGTCGAGAAATGGATGACCTTCTTGATCCTTACTTTTATATTGGCGATCGCCTTATTCAACGTGGTGGGTTCTTTATCCATGTTGATGATCGAGAAACAGGAGGATGTGAGCACACTGCGTAATATGGGGGCTGATGACAGTCTGATCCGTCGGATTTTCTTGTTTGAAGGCTGGATGATCTCCGGTTTTGGAGCTTTGATCGGAGTCTTGATCGGGGTTATACTTTGCTTGCTACAACAAGAGTTTGGCTTTATAAAACTAGGGGAAGCTGCCGGAGCGTTTATTATAGAGGCTTATCCGGTACGTGTAGTCCCGGTCGATATAATAACAGTCTTTGTAACGGTATTAACGATAGGCTTTTTGGCTGCGTGGTATCCTGTACGATATCTTGCTAAGAAGTTGAAAATTGAGAATTGAGAATGAATACCGCTTGCCGATAATTCTCAATTCTCAATTCTTAATTAGTTGTATTCTTTTCCGTATTTGATTTTAGCGTCGGCTACGAATTGTTTGATACGTTGTTCGTCATCCTTCTTACAAATCAATAGTACGTTTCCAGACTCGGCCACGATGCAATCTTTTAGCCCTTGGATAACGGCTAGACGTTTCGGGTTATTTAATGCGATCACATTGCCGGAGCATTCGTATAGCATTGCCTCGTTATTTTTCAATACTGCGTTCTCATTTTCGTCTTTATTCGCTAGGTCGAACAAAGATCCCCAGCTACCGAGGTCGGCCCAGCCGAAATCTACACATAGCATATATACGTTGTGCGCTTTCTCCATGATACCGTAGTCGATGGATATATTTAGGCAATAAGGGAAATTCTCTTGGATGAACGCTTTTTCTTCCGGGGTATTAAATTTATCCTTACCTAGATCGAAACGGCTGCTGATATCCGGGAGATATTTAGAGAACGCTTCCAAGATCGTATTCACGTTCCAGACGAACAAGCCAGAATTCCAGAAGAATTCTCCACTTTCCATAAATACCTTTGCCAACTCGAGATCCGGTTTTTCAGTAAAGGTCTTCACCTTGGTGAAATCATCTACTACCGTATCACTGCTTTGGATATATCCGTATCCTGTTTCCGGGCGGCTAGGCTTGATGCCCAAGGTGACCAACGCACGGTTTCTCTTCACGAAATCCAACGCTTTTTGAACGTCCCTCAAGAAAACATCCTCTTTTAAGATCAGATGGTCGGAAGGGGCTACGACAATATTGGCTTCTGGATTGCATGCCTTAATATGATAAGCCGCATAAGCGATACAAGGGGCTGTATTGCGACGAGCCGGTTCCAAAAGTATTTGTTCTTCCGCTAATTCCGGCAACTGCTCCTTGATTAAGTCCGCATAAGATTCGTTGGTAACGATGTATATATTTTCAGTAGGGATGATTTTTGCGAAGCGATCAAATGTCATTTGCAGTAAAGACCGTCCGCTCCCAAAAAAATCAAGGAATTGCTTTGGGTAACTTTCTCTACTGAAAGGCCAGAAACGGCTACCGATTCCGCCTCCCATGATGACGCAATAATTATCTTTCATGATATTGGCTGTTATTATGATTATACGTTTACAAATGTAACGAAATAATCTTTCTATGCGAAACAATCCCATACATATTCCCACTGTGAAAAAAATATTTGAAAATTTTTACCCAAACGCTTGCGGGTTTAAAAAAAAGCTGTACCTTTGCAACGCAATTGAGAAACAAACCTACTGCTAAAGCTAAAAGGTTAATCAAAAATGCCCAGATGGCGGAATTGGTAGACGCGCTGGTCTCAAACACCAGTGGATTCACTTCCATGCCGGTTCGATCCCGGCTCTGGGTACTGAAGTTGAAAAGCTTGATTGAGTAATCAGTCAAGCTTTTTTTGTATGTAATTATTCGGCAGGACTATCCACGGCTAGACAATTTTTTGGGTCAGTCCAAAAACCCTGTGGGTATGTTAAATCAGATCAGGTTCTAAATAATGTTCATGCTATTTGGGTTGCAGAAATAAAGGAAGATAAGGTTAATCTATGGCATATCCATCCGGACACGAAAGAGAATAGAAATAAGTTTGGTATATAAATATGAAACAATGAATATTGGAGAATATAAATGAATATAGGTTACAAGGTTGGTGAGTTGATTTATGATGCAAATATATATGATGGATTAAATACCTTTCTATCTGATTTGCAATTCTACAAAAAGTGGCTACCGAAAAATAAGGAGGCTGAAATACTTGAACTGTGCTGTGGTACAGGCAGACTTACGATCCCCATTGCCAAAGATGGATACAGCATTTGCGGAGTAGATTACACACCCTCAATGCTCGAACAAGCAAAGATGAAGGCTATCGAAGCAGAATTAGTGATTGATTTCATAGAAGCAGATATTAGAATGCTCGACTTGCAAGAAAAATTCGACCTAATCTTTATTCCATTTAATTCAATCCACCATTTATACAGAAACGAAGATTTATTCAATGCGTTAGGGTGCGTTAGAAATCATCTCAAAGCAGGAGGCTTATTTCTGTTAGATTGCTTTAATCCCAACATCCAGTATATTGTCGAGAGCGAAAAAGTGCAGGCAGTAATTGCCGAATATACAACGGATGATGGACGGGATGTGTTGATAAAACAAACGATGCGTTATGAGAGTACAACCCAAATCAATCGCATAGAATGGCACTATTTTATCAATGGCGAGTTTCATTCAATCCAGAATTTGGACATGAGGATGTTTTTCCCTCAAGAATTGGATTCATATCTGGAACGGGCTGGATTTGATATTATTCACAAGTTTGGAAGTTTTGAAGAAGAAGCATTTAACGATAATTCGGAAAAACAGATATATGTTTTAACCCTTAATGATAATAAGGTATTATACGAAAAGATACAAAACCAAAGATGAAAATGGACTTTAAAATCAGAATAGCGCAACAATCTGATAGTGCTGAACTGAGAGATTTATATAAGAATACCGTGCTTGTAGTAAACAGGCGTGATTATTCACAGGATGAAGTTGAAGATTGGGCATCATGCGGAGATGATCTTTCGGGTCAGTCCGAAAACCCTGTGGGTATGTTAAATCTACCCTGTTAGTTTGCATAA
>ERZ857922.66-NODE-66-length-141413-cov-8.426202_pt1 | contig 141413 bp, 161 predicted proteins | sample MGYA00519579_ERZ857922 | MGnify/ENA primary metagenome ERZ857922 (study PRJEB31778, sample SAMEA3449375) | human gut metagenome | biome: human gut; feature: human-associated habitat; material: faeces | place: United Kingdom | collected 2010/2012 ... | reverse complement strand
TTAATAGATAAATATTATAATAAAAAGTATTATAAATATACTTATATAATAATAAGTATATTTATAATAGATATCATAGTAAGTAATTTATATCGTAATCCCTATACCTTCTAGTATAGAGATTATTTCTTTTTCTTATTAATACCAAGAATACTACCAAGTATAGAAATAAATAACAAAATAAAATAATAAATAATCGAAGTCCAATCAAATACCTTACATATCAAACAAATAATAACAAATAAAATAACCCATATAAGTCCATACTTAATACCTTCAATATAACCCTTCTCATTAGATAACTTACCAAGTCTATAACTACCAATAAATATACTAATAATAGGAATAATTAAAAATATAATCTTAAGAACAATCCCATTAATAACATTAAAATAATTAAAAATAGTAATAATAATAGAACTAATAATTAATATACCAAAACACCATAATAAACTTTTTAAATAATTCATAATCATAAATATCACCACTAAATATTATGAAATTGTATAAAAAAATATACATTAGTACATAATTATAATGGTGATAATTATGACAATAGTAGTACTAAGAACAATATTCTTCTATCTATTTATATTTGTAATATATCGTATAATGGGTAAAAGAGAAGTAGGACAACTAAGTATAACAGATTTAATAGTATCATTACTTATCGCAGAACTAACAGTAATAAGTATTGAAAACTATAAAGCAAGTATCTTATATTCCTTAATACCAATAGTAATATTAGTATTAATGCAGTGTATATTAGCTTATATAAGCCTAAAAAAACCAAAATTTAGAATATTCCTAGATGGTAATCCCTCTCTTATTATAAAGAATGGAAAAATAAACTATAACGAAATGCTAAGACAAAGATATAACCTAGACGATTTACTAGTACAATTAAGAGATAAAGGCTATCGTAGTATAGAAGAAGTAGAATATGCCATCCTAGAAAGCAGCGGTACATTATCCGTGTTCCCATATAAAAAAGAAACCTCACCATTACCACTTCCCATAATACTAGATGGTGATATCCAAGAAGATACCCTAAAACACTTAAAGAAAGATAAAAAATGGGTCTATAACTTTCTAGATAAAAAAGATATAAATATCGAAGATGTCTTCTTTGCCTTCTATAAAGATAAAAATATCTTTATCATAAAAAATGACGATTTATTAAAATAATATAAACATAGTAATAATAATATAATAAATACATATAATATATAAATAATATATAAAGAATAATATAATAAATATAAAAAATATTGACAAAAAACACAAAAAGTGTTAATATCTATATAGAAAAGAGGTGTAATTATGGAAAGTTTAACAACCGTAATTAGTGTTCAAATTGATAGTCATGATAAAGAAGTTGCCAGTAGCATATTAAAAAAACTAGGCCTAAATATGAGCACTTATGTTAATATGGCTATAAAGCAATTAATAAATAAAGATGGCGTTCCATTTGAAGTTGTTAATCCAAAACCAAATAGAGAATTACTTGAAGCATTACAAGAAGGGAAAAATATATTAAACGGCAAAACAAAAGCTAAAAGCTATACAAATATGTATGAAATGTTAAAGGATTTAGAATCGTAGTGTTTGATTTAAAAAATACAAAATATCATGTCCAATACACTAGCCGTTTTAAAAAAGAATATAAAAAAGTAATCAAGCAAGGAAAAAACAAAGAAAAATTTTTAGAAGTCTTAAATAAAATTGCAAACGGAGAAGAATTAGAGACAAAATATAGAAATCATAAATTAATAAATAATAACATATTTAAAGATTGCTATGAGTGTCATATAAGTCCTGATTGGTTGTTAGTATACATCGTTCAAGATGAAAAATTAGTATTAGTACTTTTTGCTACAGGAAGTCATAGTGATTTATTTAATATGTAGTAACCAAAATAAAGTATCAAAAAATGGTACTTTTTTCTTATCTCTAACATAAATTATGGTGAGGGGTGATATCTTTTGTCAGCATATAAAGAAATTGTAACTAAAGCAGTAGTAGGTAAAGGAAAGAAGTATTATAAAAATACTTATAAAGTAAATACAGATTCTCCAGTCGATACTGTTTTAGGTTGTTGGGTAATCAATCATCTCTTGGTTGTTGGTGATAACCATTGTAAAATATACTAATACCGAGGTTTCTATTGATATTTTTTATAAAATTACCGTGCTCAATATAAGAAAATGGAGGTAACTTTAATGGGAACAGTAACAACAAGAGTTAGTTCGTTTGGAAGGGTAAATACGACATTTTACTCATTATTAAAATTTTTAAATGAAAAAGATGGAGAAAATTTAGAAGTATGCGATTTTGGTTGTTTAGATGGATTACATACTATTCCGTTTCTTAAAAAAGGATATCTAGTAGATGCTTTTGATATGAATGAAATATATTTATATGGTGGACATATTCAAATGCCAATAATTTATGAAGATGGACAAGTTGTATTGCAAAGAAGAACAATGTATGGTGCAGAAGATAGAATTAATATAGAGGGATTACATGATAGAGTTAGATTATATAATAAAAGTATATTTGAATGCTGTAATAGACAATATGATGTTGTCTATTCTAAAAGAGGATTAAGTAGAAAAGAGTATTCTCATATACCTATGAAAAGAAAAATAGAAAAATTAAAAAGCTTGGTAAAAGATGATGGAATTATGTATTTAGAATATTTGATGTGGTTAGATGATAAAAATACAGATAACCTTAATCCTAATCAATATTTAAAGCAATGTGAAATGGAAACTTATTTTAGAGAAGGATGGGAGATTTTATCATTAGTTGAAGATCGTAATTGTATTGTTGAGGATCCACATATTGTTAATCCAACTTTTCATAAGCATAGAGTGGGTATGATAAAAGTACGAAAAGAAAAGAACTATAAAAAAGAACATTTTAATATAACTATAAAGGTATAGGAAACTATATCTTTTTTTGTTGCAGTAAAGGGGGAATAATTATGGCTGTATTTAAAATAGAAAAAAATAAAAATTTTACAATTATGAGTAATCATCATTTACAAGATAAAAGTTTGAGTTTAAAGGCAAAAGGATTATTATCTTATATGTTATCATTACCAGAAGATTGGGATTACTCACTAACAGGGTTGTGTTCTATATGTAAAGAAAATAAAACAGCTATTAGATCTACTTTAAAAGAATTACAATTGTATGGATATTTGTCAATAAATAAAATAAGAGGGAAAAAAGGCTATTTTGAATATGAATACTTAATATATGAAGTGCCTAAACAAATAGACTTGATTCCAGATATAGAAAATCGGTATATGGATGAACTAGATATGGAAAATATTACACAAAAAAGTACTAATATACAAATTGATAAAGACGATAAAACCAATTTTGATAAAAATATAAATTATTTAACATTAGAGTTAATAAAAAAAGGATATATAGATGAGAATGATTCACAGATTTTTTATTATAATGATTTATTTGAAGAACTATTAGAAGAAAATGATTTCGTTGATTTAATAAAAATTATTCATTATATAGTACCAAGAGTTGTAAAAAACAAATTTTATGATGAAGAAGGATATAAAATAGAAAACAAATATGGATATATGAAAAATGCGATTTATAACAATATTAATAAATTAAACATAAATTCAGAAGAATTGTGGGAAGATGATTTGGTTTTGTAACAATGAAGGGGGTTGATATTATGCCAAATAATAAATATTGTGAAAGTACCATAAAAGTTGGTACTTTTTTTAGTGGTATTGGAGCACCAGAAAAAGCGTTTCAAAGATTAAAAGAAGAAGGAGTTATTAAAGATTATAAATTAGAATTTTTTTCTGAAATAGATAAAAATGCAATAAAATCTTTTTGTGCTATTCATAATGTTGATGAAACATTAAATTTAGGAAGTATTACAGATATTAAAGGAACCGATTTACCATATTGTGATATATGGATAGGTGGTTTTCCTTGCCAAGATATTAGCTGTGCTGGTAGAATGAGAGGTTTTGACTTTAAAAGTTCAACCAGATCAAGTTTAGGATGGGAAATGATAAGACTGTTAAGAGAGGTAAAGGTAAAACCTAAGTATGTTATCTTTGAAAATGTTGCTAATATAACTAGTAAAGCATTTAGTGAAACATTGAAATTGTTTAAACAGGATTTAATTGAATTAGGATATTCATTGCATGATAAAGTTTTAAATGCTGTTGATTATGATGTACCGCAAACTAGAAGAAGATATTTTTTAATTGCTATCTTAGATAATGACATAGACTTTAAATTTATTGATGGCAAAGGATGCAATAAAACATTATTAGACTATTTGGAAAAGAATGTTAATGAAAAGTATTATTTAACAGATAATAATTACGAAATTATTGATAAAAATAATATTTTATTTCATAACAAAAATAACTTAAATAGAACATACGATATAAATATAAATAAATATAAAAATGGTGGTGTTTGTGGAATTGATAAAGAATGTAAGTTTGCTCAAGCATCAAGAATTTTTTCTCAAAATGGTTATGCACCAACGTTAACTGCTAATAATACTGCTGATAATTGTAAAATTGTAGTAGAGGGGGATTAAAATGAGAATAAGAAAGTTAACATCAAAAGAAGCTTGGAGACTAATGGGATTTAGTGATGAAGATTATGAAAAAGCATATAAAGTATGTGCCGAAACATATTTATATCATCAAGCTGGTAATTCGATAGTAGTTGATGTTATATATAATGTATTAAAATCCATATTTGCATAAATAAGGCACTAGTAGGGAAATTGAATCTTTACTAGTGCTCTTTTTTAATTTATAAAATTATTTTTTTTCTTTAAAATTCTAGTAATTTAAGTTAGTTTGCTAAAATCCATGTTATAATATTATATAGAAAGAGGGTACTTTGCTTATGAAATATATTGGATCAAAAGTATTAGAATCTGAAAACTTAATTTTAAGGCCTACTAAAGAAGAAGATTTAAAAGTTATTTGGAATATTCTATGTGATATTGATGTCGCTAAATATTATCTTGTTGGAAAATTTAATTATGATTGGGAACTTGAGAAAAAATGGCAATATAAGAAATTAGAAAGATCATTAAATAAAGATGTATTTCAGTGGTCAATAATTTTAAAAACAAAGAATGAATGTATTGGTCAAGTGAGTTGTCAAAATTCTTATGATGAAAACGGTAATAAAAATGACGATACTATAAGAGATGTTGGTTGGTTTTTAGATTCACGTTATCATGGAATGGGCCTTGGAACAGAAGCAGCTAAATTAGTGCTTGATTATATGTTCTATGAAGTTGGAATTAATAAAATAGAAACGTGTGCTGCAATAGAAAATTCTGCTTCATGGAAGATTATGGAAAAATTTGGTTTTTGCAAGTTAAATAAAACAAAGATGGTTAAATATACCATTCAGACTAAAGAAACTGAGTGTTATTGTTATGAAATAACAAAAGATGACTACACAAGATTAGATGAATTAAAAAATAGGTGAGTTTAATGAATTATATATTAGAAAAAGTAACATTAGATAAAAAGGAAGTATTGCATAACTTATTACAATTTGCTTTATATGATGGTAGTAAATATATCAAAAACGAATTAACTGAACATGCTAATTTTGAGTATAAATGGTTTGACAATTATTTTACTGATAATGATAGAGAAGCATATTTTATAAAAAATGATAAAACATATTTAGGATTTGTTATGATAAATGAAAATTTGAAATTTAATAATACTGGAAAATCAATTGCAGAGTTTTTAATAATACCACAGTATAGGAGAAAACATATAGGAAAAAAAGTTGCAATAGAAATCTTTGAAAAGTATAAAGGATATTGGGAAATTGAACCTATAAAAAATAGTAATGAAGCATATTCATTTTGGGAGAAAACAATAGAAGAATATACAAATGGTAATTATAATATAAAAAATAATGAAACAGAAGAAATATTTATTTTTAATAACCAATAGAGGAGATACTATGCAAATAATAGAATATGATGAAAAGTATTTAGAAGATGTAAAAGACTTACTTGTAGAATTAGAAGAATATATATTAACTATTGATAAAGATAATTTAGATCAATTACATCCAGAATATAGAGATAAAATGGCTATTTTAGATTTAAAAGAAATTAGCGTTAATGAAGGTAAATGTTATTTAGCACTTGAAAATAATAAAGTAATTGGCTTAATAATGGGTTATATTAGAAATTATGATGAATATGACTATTTAGATTATAAGTGTCCTAGAAGTGGTGAAATATCAGAATTAATAGTATCTAAAAATACTAGAAGTAAAGGCATAGGTAAATGTCTTATGCAAAAAATGGAAGAATATTTAAAAAGCATAGGTTGTGAATATATATTTATTGATGTTTTTGCTTATAACGAAAATGCTATAAAATTTTATGAAAAACTTGGGTTTCATACAAGAGGATTAATTGATATAAAAAAATTAAATAATGATAATAATTTTAAATGTGTTATTGCCACAAAAGATTTAATAATTCAAAAATGGAATGAAGAAATAAAAAAACACAATGATTCTGATGTGTGGAAAGAATTTAAAAAAGAATCATTACGTAATGTTGATAATAGAATTGTTTATATGGGTCTTCTTAATGATAAAATAATTGCTGAGGCAACTGCAATTATATCTGAAAAAGATTTAGATATGCAAAACAAAGAAGATTTAGTAGGAAGTGGTAAAGTTTATTTATCAGCTTTTAGAACAAATAAAGAATATCAAAATAAGGGATATTTTTCAAAACTATATAAATTTATAGAAAAAGATCTAAAAGAAAAAGGATATAAAACATTAACTTTAGGAGTAGAACCTAATGAAATAAGAAATATGCAAATATATTTCAAATGGGGATTTAAAAGTTATATTAAAACTGATTATGAATATTATCCAAACGGAGAAAAAGTAATAGTTAATTATTATAAAAAAAGCATAGATAAAAATTAAAAAATAAAGTTGAAATTGTGATTGATTTTAAATATATTATTATAAATTTTACTTTGAATCCGAAACAGAAGTGTTTATATAATCTAAAAAATAAAACTTTAAATGTTTAATCATATAATTTAATATAAAAAAATTCCAAATACTCCACATTTTTAAGGACAAAATCATTGACTATAATGTAAAATAATGGTAAAATATTAAATGAATGACTTGGGGAAACATATTGTAAAAAATGTTAGTTGTTTTATAAAGATGGCTGCTACTGATGAATGGCTAATTAGGCAATATATATTTTCTATTTAAAAATTAATCTCAATAATTGGTATCTTATAAAACGTTGTGTTGTAGTTTGTGATGCCAATTATTTTTTATTGTATGTTAAACTTCAAGCTTGGAGGAAAGGATTGATATATGATATGAAAATTTTGATTACAGGTGGAGCAGGATTTATTGGAAGTAATTTAGTTGAGAAACTTTTAGCTGATAATCAAATTTATGTTGTTGATAATTTATCTACTGGAACTTATGAAAATTTAAAAGAGTTTGAAAATAATGAAAATTTTAAATTTTATAATATGGATATTACCAATAATAAAATTATTAGTTTTATAAAAGAAAACTCATTTGATATAATTTATAATTTTGCATGTCCTGCAAGTCCACAATATTATTTAGGATTTCCAATTGAAACATGGGAATCGAGTGTTTTGGGTGTTAGAAATTTATTAAAAGCAATAGAAGGAACAAAAGTAAAATTATTTCATTCTTCTACTTCTGAAGTTTATGGTGATGCGCTTGAAAATCCACAAACAGAAGATTATTGGGGAAATGTTAATTCAATTGGTGTACGAGCATGTTATGATGAAGGAAAAAGAGCTGCTGAAGCTTTAATTTATGACTATATTAGAAAATATGATGTAGATGTAAGAGTGGCAAGAATATTTAACACATACGGACCTAAAATGAGAAAAGAAGATGGGAGAATTATATCTAATTTTGTCAATCAAGCATTATTTAATGAAAATATTACAATTTATGGCGAAGGAAAACAAACAAGAAGTTTTTGCTATATCGACGATACATTAGATTTTATTTTAAAACTAATGTCATTTGATAAAAAAATACCATTTCCAATTAATGTAGGTAATCCTGTGGAGATTTCTGTTTTAGATGTAGCAAATATAATAAAAAAGACAGTAAATACAAAATCATCAATTGTTTTTATGGATGCAATGAAAGATGACCCTCAAAAAAGAAAACCAAATATCAATAAGGCAAAAGAAATTTTAAATTGGGAACCGAAAATAGATTTTAATGTTGGATTAGAAAAAACTATAAAATATTTTGCAGGTAGGAAATAAGTATGATAACTGTTGAAAGTTTAGAAATTCATGTTTCTAATCATTGCAATCTATCTTGCCGTGGATGTTCACATATTTCACCATTAGAGAAAAAAGAATTTTTAAATGAAGAAAATATGTATTTGGTTTTAAAAAAATTAAGTTCTGTTTTACATTGTAAGGTTATTAGATTGCTTGGAGGGGAGCCAACCTTAAATAGTAATTTAGAAAATATTGTAAGTAAAATAAAAGAAATAGGTATATCTGATGAAATATCTATTCCAACTAATGGCATTTTAATATCGAAATTATCTGAAAATATTTTAAATAATATTGATATCGTAGAAATATCTAATTATAATTACAATGAAAAAATTTCAAAAAATTTAATTGAATGGGCAAAGAAAAATAAAGATAAAGTCACTACATACATATATTTATATGATTATTTTAGAGAACCATTTTCATATCATAAAAATGCTAATAAACAATTGGTTGATGATATATATAAAACATGTATTATATCCCAAAAATGGCAATGCTTTAATGTTTATGGTGAATATTTTTATAAATGCCCTCAATCATTAGCAATTTGTAAAAATATAGAAAATTGTAGTTTGGATAAAAATGGTATTAAAATTTTAGGTAATCAAAACCTAGAGGAAGAATTAGAAAAATACATTAATTCAATATCTCCTCTTCAAGCTTGTGATTATTGCTTGGGGACAGTTGGTAAGAAATTTAAGATTATGCAAGTTTCTAAAGAAAAATATAAAAAAGAAGCTGAAAAAAACATTGAAGAAATGTTAGATAAAGAATTTTTGAAGCAATCTTTAGAAGAAGATGTAGGAGATATGTTTACTGTAGGTAAAGTTTTAAAGTTTTAGGAGGTAAGATATGAATAGAGCTGTTTTAGTTGATGGAACAAACATAGATGGATTTTTAAGTAAGTATAATGTTATAACTTGTAAATTAAGAAATTCAAGAATCAAATCAAAGCAATTAGGTATTATGGAAATGCTTTTATCTAATTATGATTTAGATATAATTTTTATAAAAAATGGACCACTTAGTGATGTTAAGGGGATTGTTTCATTTTTCGTCAAAAAAGAGAATTGGGATGAAGTACAAAATAGATTAAAAAATATTGGTTATTTTAATGAATTTTATTTTTTAGATTTTGATTCTATTGAACAATCAAATGACACAAAAATAGAAACGATTAACCCTTTGATTTGGAAAGGAAAAAAATATTCACTAAAAAAATTATATATACAAGATGAAAAAATATATGATACACAATCACCACATAATAGAGAATTCAAAATTGTTTCATTTGATGGCGTTGAAAAACAATTAACAGGATATCGTGGAAATGGAACTGAGTTTGGGCGTAGAGCTTTACCAGTTGAAGATGCTAGATGTTTAGTTAATTTGTCAATGCCACATAATGAAAAAAAAATTATTGAACCCTTTGCTGGTGGAGGCGGGATTGTATATATGTATAAATATATAAATCCAGATATTGATATTACAAGTATAGATATTGATGAAACATTAAAACCAGGATTAGAATTTTATGGTTCGAAACATATTGTTGGTAGTTCAGCAAATGTTCATTTAAGTGAAAAATACGATGCTATAGTCACAGAAGTTCCATTTAGTGATAATGCAACAGAGCAAGTAATAAATTCATTTACTAATTTATATAATAATCTTACTGACAAAGGAATAATTGTATTAATGTGTGGGAAAAATCAAAGCAAAGAAATTAGTGATTGCTTTTCTAGAGATCTTAATAGTAATTTGATTTTTTCGAGAGAATTAAATAGAAAAGGTACTGATGTTGTTATACAAATCTGGACAAAAAATTTTGAATTAAAAAAGGAATTGAATGAAACAATAGAAAGTGTTTCAAAGACTTTTTAGATATGAAAAATAGAATTGATAAAGAATTAGTCGAAAGACAATTAATTACTTCAAGAACAAGAGCACAAGAATTAATTGAGTCTGGATATGTTAAATGTAATGATAAGATAATATATAAATGTAATTATTTAGTAAGTGAAAGTGATAAATTAGAAATTATAAAAAATGATAAATTGAAATATGTATCAAGAGGTGGATTAAAATTAGAGAAAGCTATTAATGAGTTTGATATAAATTTGAAAAATAAGATTATTATGGATATCGGTTCAAGTACTGGCGGTTTTTGTGATTGCGCTTTACAAAATGGTGCAAAAAAAATTATTGCAGTAGATGTTGGAACAAATTTAATGCATGAAATGTTAAGAAATAATCCTAAAATTGAATTGCATGAAAAAACAAATTTTAAAAACTTACCACATAATTATTTTGTTGATATAGATGTAATAACTTGTGATGTATCATTTATATCGTTAAAGCAAATAATTAAAAAAATATATAACGAAAATATAAGAGTGGATCTTATTTGCTTGATAAAGCCCCAATTTGAATGTGGTAAAGAACTAGCAGATAAATATAAAGGAATAATTTTGAATAAAAGTATTCATAAACAATTGATAAAAGATTTGTTTTATTATTTTAATTCTTTGAATTTTTATGTTAAAAATTTTACTTTTTCACCTATAAAGGGTGGAGATGGTAATATAGAATATTTAGTACAACTAAGTAATAAGAACTGTACAAATAAAGAAGTTAATATTGATAGAATAGTTGATATTGCATTTAAAAGTTAATGGAGGATATATGAAGAAAAAAATAGTATTTATGTTACAAAATGGAATAGGTTTTGGTCATTTTAAATTAGCTTTAAATATTTCAAAATACTTAAAAGAAGAATGTGAAATATCCTTTATAACACAGGCAAAATCAACTAGAATATTTGATGATTATGATTATAAAGTATATAATTTTCCAATGTTATATACATTAAAATCAAACAATGAAATTCTAATAATTAATAATATTTTAGATGATCTTATAAACGAAATACAACCGGATTTAGTAATAGAAGATACATATCCTGAAGATTTTTATCTAAATCTGCCATCATTAATGAATGTTTCTAAGATCTTATTATTAAATAGATTGAATAACTCAGAGTTTGAAAATTACTATTTTAATGGAATTTTAAATCAATATAAGAAAATCATTGTATTAAAAGATAAAGAATGTTTTATTAATGAAATTACTTCCAAAGAGGTGAAAATTTTTTCTGAAAACTCAACTAGGATGATATATTTAAGCGGAGTTTATAATGAACCAACAAAAAGTATAAAGCAAAGTGTAAGAGAAAAATATAATTTAAATAATTTTGAAAAAAATATTGTTGTAAATTGCGGCGCCGGTGGATGGCATATTGGTTCTAATGTGTGTGAAAGCATTTTTGAAGAAGTTATAAAAATTACCAATAATTTAGTTGAAAAAAATGTAAACGTACAAACAATTTTGGTGTTAGGCCCATATAGTGATTATTTACGAGAAAAATTTAAAAATATAATAAGTAGTAATATTAAAATTGTTGATTTTGAAACAAATCTTGATGCTTTGTTTAATGAAGCTGATTTATGTATATTAAGACCTGGATATAATTCAACAATGGAAGCTCTTTCTGGAAATGAAAATATCTTACTATTGCCAGGAATTTCCTATATGGAAGATCAAGATGTTTGGTGTAAAGAATTAAAATTGGAATATGGTATTGATTTTTTAAATGTAAATAATTTGGAAAAACTTCAAGAAAAAATAGAAAAATTGATTCTAAAAAATATAAGATTATCAAAAAAGCCTATTAATAATACTTGTAACGTTTCATATGAAATATTGAAAACAACAAAAGAATTGCCAGATGGTAATCATATTCACTTGGCTATTAATAATTTAGCTAATGATTACGAAATAGATTTAAAAAAGGTTAATAAGGAAATTGATATTTTAAAAAAAATAAATAATACAGTTTTTCTTAATTGTGCTTTAGTTCTTAATATGAGCGAATATTCTCCGAAAAATATACAAAACTCTGATATATTTATTATAAATAATGATTCTAATATTAGTTTAAATAGATTAAGTTTCTATGATTCAAGATATAAAATTAGTTATTCTGGTGCTTTATTAGTAGAATATAATGAAATAATATTTACTACAATCAAAAAATTTGAAAAAGAATTAATTTGTATATTAAATAATACTCAAAAATTTTCTAACAATATAATAATTACTTTTAAAGAAATAAATAAAGTTGATTTTTATAGTAGCATTGATAATATAATGTATATTTTAAAAAAATACAATATTAATATTGATCCTTTTACAAAGAAAATTGAAGAGATGGTTCAAGAAAAAAGTAATAATTATAAATTTGGATACTATAGACCTGAAATAACTAAATTAACTTAGGTGGTGTAAATTATGAATAGAATTAACTCTTACGATATTTCAAAATTATCTTTTCACGATATAAAGGAATTAGAAGAAAATTATATTTCTCAAGTTAAAAACAAGAATATTAAAAAGTTAGACATAAAAATAAATGAAAATGATTTATTAATAAATATTGAACCATATTATTTAAAGTCTGATAAATGGGATGAATTAAATAATATTTTAAAACTAAAAAGAGTAAACTTTTGGTTTAGAGATGATGATGTAGGATTTGCAAATGAGGAATTAAAAGAAATGCTATGTTTCTTTAATAAAAAAAGCATAAATTTATTACTTGCTGCTATTCCTAGTAAAGTAGATGTTTTTACGAAAGAAACATTATCCAAATTCAATAATTATCTTATTGGGCAACATGGATATAGTCATAAAGATTATTCTGATGTTGAATCAGCAGAATTTACAATTGATAGGGATACATTAATTGTAAAAAATGAAATTGAATTAGGTAATAAAATATTAGAAAAATTATTTGGAGAAAAGTATATTAAAGTATTTATTCCACCATGGTTTGAAATAGATGATAATACTCACAAAACTATAAAAGAATTAAAATACCTTGCTTTATCCAATTATTGGAGTAATAATAAAAATAAGTTTGGTATGAATGAAATTAATTGTCAAGTTGATTTGATAAATTGGAAAAACGCATGGACTTTTGGCGGAGAAGATTTTGTATTAAATCAACTAATTAAAGAAATATCAAGTTGCAATGATGATTATATTAACATTGGTATATTGTTGCACCATGAAAGAATGGGAAAAATTGCATATCAATTCCTAGAACGTTTTTTAAACTTTATTGAGGGAAAAGCTAATATTGTTGACTTCAATACATTGTTAAATAATATTGAGGATAGAAATGATTAGTATAATAATACCAATGTATAACTCTGAAAAATATATTGAAAAATGTATAGAAAGCATTTTAAATAATTTATATAAAAATTTCGAAATTATAGTGGTAGATGATGGGAGTACAGATGATTCAATTAAAATAGTAAAAAAATACACGAATATTAAATTATTATATTCTAACCATGCAGGACCTGGAAGTGCAAGAAATGTTGGAATAGAAAACGCGAGTGGGGATTTTATATTTTTTCTTGACAGTGATGATACTATAAATCCTAATACTCTAAAAATCTTAAAGAATAATATTAAAAAATATGATATAGTGATTGGCAACTATAACATCATATATGATAATGGTGATATTGAATTATTTAAAACACCAACTGACTCTAAATTTAATAGTTTTTTTGAGTCAGTCACGGTTTGGAATCGTTTATATAGAAAAGAATTTTTAAATAAATATAAAATAAAATTTGAATCAATATTTCAAGGGGAGGATAGATTGTTTTTAGCAGAATTATATTTGCATAATCCTAAAATTAATGTTATATCAGATAATATATATAATTGGATGAGACATGAAAATGAAACACAAAAAACTTTAACACATATTAATGATGAGTCTAATTTTAATGGACAATTATATTGCATGCAAAAATTTAAGAGTTTATTAGAAAATAAAATTTCTGTAAAAGATAGAGATTTATTAATTGAACATCTTCAATATAGTTGTATATATTTAAATGAAATTTTAAAAACAACATGTAAAGAGAAATGCGATATTAAATCTTTTGAAGAATTTATTTTATCTTTAAAATTTGATGAAAATATAGAATTGTATAAAAAAATATTTGGTAAGGAGTGGAACAATGAAAAATAATGAAAAAAATTTTGAAAAGCGTTTAACTGAAATGCAAAAAGAAATAGATAAATTGAAGGAAGAATGTCAATATTGGTCTAAAGAAGTAGAAGATATTGCAACTTTGACAATGAATAAAATGAGAGGGCCTTTTATCTCATTTGAATATCATTTGGCTGATCATTGTAATTTGAATTGTAAAGGATGTGATCATTTTTCACCTATAGCAGAGACTAAATTAACTGAATTTACACAGTTTAAAAAAGATATAAATAGAATGTCTGAATTATTTGAAAAAAAGGCAAAGTCTATTCATATTTTAGGGGGAGAACCATTATTAAATCCTGAAATTAATAAATTTATTATAGAAACAAGAAAGTGCTTCCCAGATAAAAAACTAACTGAAATTAGAGTAATATCAAATGGTATTTTAGTTAATAAAATGCCAGAAGATTTTTGGAAAACATTACACGAAAACGAAGTTATACTTTCTGTAACCAAATATCCATTAAAATTAGATTATGATTTAATGCATGAAAAAGCTAATAATTATAATGTGAATTTCGAATTTTATGACAATACTGATCAACAACAAATTTGGTATAATATAAAACTTCAAGAAGATGGTAAAAGAAATGCTAAAAAGAGTTTTTATAAATGTTTTGTAGCAAACGATTGTATTATGTTGAAAAATGGTAGATTGTATACTTGTACTTTAATTCCAAATATAGAACATTTTAACAAATATTTTAATAAAAACTTAGAAGTTTGTGATGATGATTCAATTGATATATATAAAGCAAAAAATAAAGAAGAAATTTTTGATTTTCTTGCCCATCCAGTTCCATTTTGTAGATATTGCAATCCGGATATAAAAGATTATTCACTTAATTGGGAGCCAACTACTAAAAAGATAGATGAATGGACATAGGTGTATTTATGAATAGTGATTTTTATTTGTTTTCACCGCAAAACTTAATAAAAAAAATAAAGGATATGGGTTTGAGTTTTAAAAAAATTATTGCAATGCAAGTAAATGAAATGATTTCAAGTGATTATATTAGTATTTATGATTATATAAATAATCATAATGACAAGACGATTGTTATTCCAGCTTTAGTTTGTGATGAATTTGACATTGATATTCTATATAATGAATTATTGTCTCTTGGTGTAAGGAAAGAAAATATAAAATATATACCAATGGAATATTTCTATGAGAATAAAAAACTAACTAAAGAAAAATTGATAGAATATGATGATATTAACTATTTAAATTATTTAGAAATATGTATTAATGATTTTTGTAATATGAATTGTAAAGGATGTAGCCATTTTGCAAATTTAGCACCTAAAGAATTTGAAGATTTTGAACAAGTGAAAAGTGATATTATACGTTTAAGACAAATATTTTCGCATATTGATAAAATTAGAATTATGGGTGGGGAGCCATTATTAAATCCTGATTTAATAAAATATATTGTTATGATTAAACAAAACTTTCCATATACGGATTTAAGAATAGTGACAAATGGCATTTTGTTAAAAAATATTTCAAAAGAATTACTTGAATGTATTAATGAAAACGATGTGATGATTGATATATCAGTATATCCGCCATTAGTTAACAAAATGGATTCTATTATAAAAAAACTTAGAGAAAAAAATGTAAAAGTTTTTATTGAAAATATTGGAAAATTCAAGCCTATTCTTTTAAATAAGAAAAGAATGTATCCATATAAAGAATTACGTGATTGTAATTGTATAAATTTAAGGGAAGGATACTTAGCTAGTTGTCCATTAGTCTTTACAATTCAATATATAAATGATAATTACAATAATAAATATAATTATACAACAAATAAAATAAATATTTATAAAAAAAATATCACAGCAAAAGATATAAAAAAGCAATTGAAAAAGCCTTTTGAATTATGTAATTATTGTGCTCATTATAGAGATGATTTGAATTTTTTTGAATGGGAGCAAAGAGTGAAGAATTGTAAATTAGAAGATTGGGTAAGTGAGGAGTAGTTATGGCAATAAGAGTGTGTAAAGGTAAATATAATATTAGTAAAGATGATAAAATAGATTATACTTTTTTAGAAGTTGACGATAACAATAAATTTATTATAGTAATTGATAAAGATGAAAAACCAAAATATTATATTTATAAGAATAAAAAAGTATATAATAAGTTTATTAATTTTGAAGATATATATACGAATGGGAAAAACATTTTAAAAAATTTAAAAATAGATTATTTACCAATTTTAAAAGATAATAAAATATATGGCTTTATATTTGATGATGATTATTTAAACGATGCTTTAAATAAAATTAAAGAATTGATTGTTGTATCAAAAAAAACAAACATATTTAAATTTAAATATGATGAAGCAATTATATATGGTTACAATGAGTTGACGTATTACTTAGAAAAATTATTTAAAATAAATAATTTACCATATCAAGTAATTACTGATGGACAATCCCCATTATTAAATGATAATAAAAAATATTTTATATTGTATGTTGAGGGAAATTTAGGTTTAGCAATAAATGAATGTTCTTTTTGGAAAGCCCATGAGGAATGGCTTTTCGAATCTATAAAGCCTTTATATAAAATTTATAATGAAATTAATCTATTAGATTATAATAAAAATTCAATGGATGAGATAGTTGAAACGATAGTAGAAAATAAACCATTTATGATAGCAAGAGTTGGTAATACCGAATTAGCTATTGTAAAAGAATATTTACAAAAACACATAAATTTAATTGATAACTATGATGACTTTTGGCTAAATTATTTGTTTAGTACTTCTGGTTTTTTTGCAAAAAAAAGAAATAATGATATTGTAGATAAATTTGCAATAGAACATATAGAAGCGATTAGAAATTGTGATTGTAATTTTTTATATGGTAATGATGAACTCGCAGAAGGGCTAAAATCAACACTTTTATATATTCAAAATGAAGAAAGATATAAATTGAAATGGGATGATTTTGCAACACCATATAATAGACTTGTTTCTGCATTTAAAAATAAAAAAGTCCTAGTGATTAGTCCATATTCAACTGATATACAGAGACAATTAAATAACATTAAGAATGTATATGGTGATACTATTTATGATAATGTAGTTTTTGAAACCTATCAAAGTGTTGAAACACAATTAGATAATACACTGGGATTTGATGATTATTTTGTTGCTTTAAATAAAATGAAGAAAGACATAGAGAAAATGGATTTTGATATTGCACTGGTTTGTTGTGGAGCTTATGGCTACTTATTATCTAGTTATATTAAAGATATGGGGAAAATTTCTATAGAATTATGTAGTTATTTACCAAATTGGTTTGGTATAAAAATTAAAAGATATTGTACAAATTTAATGGTAAATAAAATTTGGAATTCAAATTGGATTTTTCCTACTTCAAAAAAAATATTGAAATCAGAAAAAATAGAGGATAATTGTTATTGGGAGTGATTTTTATGAAAATTTTAATATATTTATATTATCCATTTTACGAAAAACATTTAGCCGGTGGTGTTCAAGTTTGGTTAAAAAATTTAATAAGGAATATGCAATCAAAAAACAAAAATATAAAATTTCAAATTGTATGTCCTACAGGTACTATGTATGAATATCCAAAAGATATTTTTGTAGATCATTCGTTAGTAGATATGGAACAAGACTTCTTAACACCTAAAATAATTTATGAAAATTTTAGCAAATTAAAAAAGTATGAAGAAAATGCAGATTTAATATGGATGATTGATAGAACATTTCCTATAAATTCGAAAAAGCCTAAATTATTATCTTTAAATACATTATGTTATGAAAGAGAATTGATGAGTATTTTTCAAAGTAATTGGGATAAAATGGTTGTCTTAACTGATTTTGTAAAAAAGCAAGTAGAAGATTATGTGAATAAGTCTGAATTATACGAAATTCCTTGTTATGTTGATCCAATCTTTTTAAATTTTGAAAAAAATACAAAAGTTTTAGATAAATATTTTAAATATAATCCAAAGTATAAATATATTTTATTTCCACATAGACCAGATCCAGCTAAAGGACATATTACGGCAATTGATATTTTAAAAGAATTAATAAAAGATGATTCTAGTTACAGATTATTAATACCTTTACCACCTTTGGCAAAGCAAATTAATGTTGATAGAGAAAACGAATCTATTTTACAAATAAAAAAATATGTAAGCAGTCAAAAACTAGAAGATTATGTCATATTTCATAAATGGATAGATTATGAAGATTTACCTATTTATTACTATATTGGTGAGTATACTTTGTTTTTATCTAAATTACCAGAAACCTTTGGATTAACACTTCTTAATTCAATTAGTGTAGGGACACCTGTTTTAAGTTATGGAGTTGGAGCATTAAATGAAGTTGTTCCAACTGGGAATGCACATTTTAACATAAATACGATAGAAGATGCTGTTAAAATTATAAGCAAAGGAAAAAATGAATGTAATATTAAGGGTGATAAAAATTATGTTTGTGAAAAATATAATTTAAATAATATATCTCAAAGTTATATAGAACTTTTTGAAAAATTAAAGGAGGAAAAATAATGGCAAAAGTTAGTATTGTAACAGTTACATTAAATAGAGAATCTTTAAAAAATGCCTGTGAAAGTGTAGATAGACAAAGTTTTAAAGATTATCATCATTATGTATTAGGGGATGGAGTTTTACCAACCGAATATGAAAATGAAAAAAGAAGTACATTAGGGTTTTCAACACCATTAGGTGCAAAAGAACCTGGAGCCAATATGCCCAATGGTACACCAAATCCATTATTAAGATGGGCAATAAAAAATATAGATTTAGGAGATTATTTATGTTTTTTAGATGATGATAATATTTATAAAGATGATTACTTAGAAAAAATGGTTAAAATTTTAGATGAAAACTTGGATGTTGGTTTAGTATTATGTGGTGCAGAAGATTTAAGATATGAACAAAATATTGATGGCTATCCAGAATTAGGAAGATGTGATAACTCAGCATTTATGGTAAGAAGTGAAATTGCAAAATCAATTGAGTTTCCTCATGCGTCTATGGATAAAAATGTTGTACAAGATTGCGAATATATAAAAGAATGTTGTAGCAAATATAAATGGAAACATATTGATGATAAATTATTAATTTTTGGCGTAGGATTAAATCAACCACCAAAAAGAGGAAAAATAATGTATTTAGAGTCATGGAAGTTGCCACAAGAAGCATTTAAGCACGCTTATAACAAAGAATATGAAAGGGCAGAAAAAGAATTTTTAAAGGCAATTAATGATTGTGATACTGATGCTTGGACTTTAAGAAAACTTTCTGAATTATATTTAATAATCAATAAAAAAGATTTAGCAATGAAATATTTTAAGATGTGGGAAAACTTATATTTATCTGAAAAGGAACATCATTTTGCAGTAGATTATTCATATTCAATTTATTTAAAATTAACTAATCAAAATTATAAAGATTTATTACAAAGCTCAATTATTGAGAGAGAAAAGTGGCGTGAAAAAGAACCAGAATCGCTTGAACATTATTATTACTTATATTTATCTTATGCATTCATGGGAAATAAAGAAAAATGTAAAGAATATGAAGATATTATCATTAGTAAAGGGAAAGATGCTGTAATATGGGCATATCAAGATGTAGCTTGGAACTTTTTAGCATACAAAGATTTATTTGATGTAGATTATTCAAAAATGAGTAAATTTCTTGGAGTAAATTAATGAAAGCATATTATATAAGCCCACACTTTGATGATGCAATTGGTTCATGTGGAGGGAGAATACATAGTGACTTAGTAAATGGAACTGATGTTTACCTTATTACGATTTTTTCTAAAGTAACTGGGCCATTTTCTGATTATGCCATTTTGCTTCATAATTATTGGAAACTTTCTGATCCGTTTAATGATAGAAAAAATGAAAATTTTGAAGCATGCAAAAGCTTGGGCATTAAAACTATAAATCTAGAATACGAAGATGCTATTTATAGAAAAAAAGATAACATATATTTATATCCAAATGACGGAGATATTTTTAAAAAAATTGCTCCTGATGATAGTTTATTGTTAGAAAAAATATATACAAATTTTAAGAAAAGATTTTCAAAAGATGATAAATATTATTTTCCAATGTCAATAGGAAATCATGTTGATCATTGCATCGCTAACATAATTGGAAGAAAATTAAAGCGTGATGGATATAATATATTATTTTACAGTGATTTTTCTTATGAAGATTTTACATCAAATAGAAAAGAAAAAAAGGAAATATTTTATTTAACTGAAGAAAATATTAAAGCAAAAATAAATGCTGTTTCAAAATATAAATCACAAATATTTATGATCTTTGGTTCAATAGAAAAAATTGAGGAATATTACAGAAATAAACTAAATAAGGAGGAAATATATTATGAATAATAAGTTACCATTAATAACCGTTATTACCATAACAAAAAACAGACCAAATTTATTAGAACGTGCAATAAAAACAGTAAAAGAGCAAACTTATAATAATATTAAACATTTAATAATAATTGATGATTGTCCTGTAACATTAAAGATGTTAGAAGAAAAATATAAAAATGATTGTAATATCATTTGGGAATATCATAAAAGAGAAAAGGATGATAAAAGTGGCCCAAATGTTTTAGCAAAATTAAGAACCAATGCAATTCACAAAATTGGAACAGGATGGTTTTCTTTTTTGGATGATGATAATGAATTTTATCCTGAACATATTCAAAAATTGTATAATTTTGCAATTAAAAATAATTGTAATGCAGTACATTCTTATAGAGAAGTAATGTATAAAGATGGTACTCCATATTTAAAAGAAGAATGGCCTTGGGGTAGAACATTTGAAAAGAAAATTGAAGTTTATAATCAAATGTTAAGTGCTGGTGTAGTAGAACGAAAAAGCAATATTTGGCACGATAAATTTGGCTATACTGTTGATACAAATGTATGGCTATTAAAAGCAGAATTATTTAATAACAAAAAGATTCAGAGCGAATATACTGAAGAAGATTATAATGAATGTAGACCAGAAGATGAGAAAATGATGGAATTATTAATAAATAATAATGTGAGAGTTATGTGTAACAAAGAAGTAACTGTTAAGTATTATTTAGGCGGATATTCAAACGAGACAGATGATCCAATTGAGGGCACAGTACAATGGGAAAAATAATAAAATTTGATACTTGTAAAAAAATTAATGGTTTTGTAAATGATTATATAAATATTCAAAAAGAATATGAAAAAAAACATAATGAGTCTATTAATAAGGATCCTTATGGTTCTATTAATAATCATTTTATGAAAGAATGTAAATATAAAGTAAGTATAATTATTTCTAGCTGGAATTGTTCTAAAACTTTATTGTTTACATTAAAAACAATAGAAAACACTTATATATGTAATAATTTTAATGATAAACTTGAAGTAATTGTGGTAGATGATGGAAGTGTTGATGATACTGTTAACATGATTAAAACAAATACATTTAATTTTGAATTAAATTTTATTAAACAAATACATTTGGGCAGAGCACAGGGTATTAATATGGGAGTTTCAAAATCTAAAGGTGATATAATAATTTTTTGCGACGCAGACATATTATTATTTCCATACACCATTGATGAAATTGTTAAAAGACAACAAGATTTCTTGAATGAAGCAGTATTTTTTGGTTTTAGAGAAGATATTGATAATGTTCCAGAAAAAGTTGAAGATATAGTGCATTATATTCAAGAATTTAAGCCGAGTTTTTGGAAAGATAATAGATTTATTTATGACTTCATTGGTAGTTGGGGGTCTAACATGATGTTAGAAACAAATTTTTTGCAACTATATTCATGCAAAAAAAATATTTGGGTGAGTAATAACATAAAAGCAATTTATGACTGCTGGCAATTATATAGAATGGTGTATGGTTTTCTATTTTCTGTTAGTAGAGAAAATTTTTACAAAGTTGGAGGTTTTGCTGAATTTTTAGTAGGATGGGGATGCGATGATACATCATTTATCTCTTTATGTTTGGAACAAAATATAAAAATAATTCCTGTTCCTTCTGCACATTGTTTACATATTTATCATCCAATAAGAATGAAAAGTCAATGGGAAGATGGAAAGAAAAATGAGAAAAGAATGTTTGATTATATATCGAAAGAAAATAGAATTAATTATATGAATCAAGATTTTTCTTCTAGAATATTGTTTGAATATAAAAATAATCATGATTATACTAAATTACCGATTATGATAAAAGAAGTAAATTATAATACAAAATTGGAAGAAGCTGATTATAATTATTTTTTAGGAAATTTGCAAAAAGCTAAAAAATTATATTTAAATATTATAAAAGATTTAAGCTTAGAAAAATTAGAAAATTTATTTGATATTGCAATCAGATTAAATGATAGTTATACATTTAATCTTTGCAAGGAAAATGAATTATATTTACAATGTTTCTTCTATCATGTTGCTAACTATTATTTTAATTTAAATATGTGTTGCGTTGATGACATTGTTGGTTTTAATAGTTATTATTGCCAATTTTTAAAAAATATTAATAAGAATGATTTGAAAGACAGAGCGGAACAATACTTTTATGAAGAGCAATGGTACTTGTCTTATTTAGATTATTTTGCAATTTCAATATATGATAATAGTTATTTAGATAAATGTAATAAATGCTTAGATATTCTAAAAAAGGGAGGCAAACTATAAAATGAAAATAGCAGTTGCAGGAACAGGATATGTTGGATTATCAATAGCAACATTATTAAGTCAAAAAAATGAGGTGGTAGCATTAGATGTTGTACCAGAGAAAGTAGAAAAAATTAATAATAAAATTTCACCTATTAAAGATGAAGAAATTGAAAAATATTTTAAAGAAAAACATTTAAATTTAAAGGCAACTCTAGATTATAAAGAAGCATTTTCAAATGCCGATTTTATTGTTATTAGTACACCAACTAATTATGATGATAAAAATAGATTTTTTGATACTTCAAGTGTTGAAGATATAATTCAAAAGGTAATTTTAATGAATATAGATACAACTATGGTTGTAAAATCTACTATACCAGTTGGATTTATTGAAAATATAAAAAAGAAATATAAAATAAATAATATTATGTTTTCTCCAGAATTTTTAAGAGAAGGGAAGGCTTTATATGATAATTTACATCCATCTAGGATAATTGTTGGTGAGAGAAGTAAAAAAGCAGAAATATTTGCTAATCTTTTAAAAGACTGCTCATTAGATGAAAATACACCCGTTTTATTTATGAACAGTACTGAAGCTGAAGCAGTTAAATTATTTGCTAATACCTATTTAGCTTTAAGAGTGTCTTATTTCAACGAATTAGATACTTATGCCGAATTAAAAGGATTAAATACAAAGGATATTATTGATGGAATTTGTCTAGATCCAAGAATAGGAAGCCATTATAATAATCCTTCTTTTGGATATGGTGGTTATTGTTTACCTAAGGATACTAAACAATTATTAGTAAATTATGATAATGTACCTCAAAATTTAATAGAAGCAGTAGTTACATCAAATAAAACTAGAAAAAAACATATTACTGATATGATTCTAAAAAGAAATCCAAAAATAGTAGGTGTTTATAGATTGATTATGAAAACAGAGTCTGATAATTTTAGATCTAGTGCTATACAAGATATTATAAAGAATTTAAAACAAAATAATGTTAATATTATAATATATGAGCCTACTTTAGATAAAGAGCAATTTGATGGTTGTGTAGTTGTTAATGATCTTAATAAGTTTAAAAATGCATCTGACATTATTATAGCTAATAGATTGGATCAAAATTTAATTGATGATTTAAACAAAGTTTATACTAGAGATATATACAATAATAACTAAAAAAATTTCTTGACAGGATTATGTGAAAAAACTTTCTTAAAGTGACTTTAACCATAAAGTAATTATTTTTAAAAAGCAACTAATCGTTGCTTTTTAAAATGCCATCTATTGATAAATTATATTTTTTTGCTATTTCATAAATAAATGATGTTTGAATTAATACCTTACCTGTTTCGTATACCGAATAACTTGAAGATGTAATATTTAACATTTCAAATATTTCTTTTTGCTTTAGACCGTTTCTTTTTCTAAAATCTTTTAAATTTTGTCCTACAATGATTGGGTCTATTTTATTTGATGAGAAATTATAATTATTTCTTTTTTTTAGTCCTGTTATATAGTCAATACTTAATTTATAATAATTACTTAATTCAAAAAGTTTTCTTAATGGAATAGTATCTTTTCCAGTTTCCCAACCAGCATAGGTAGAACGATCAACACCTAAAATTTCTGCTATTTCTCTTTGCTTCATTTCTTTTTCTTCTCTTATTTCTTTCATTTTTTCAAATTTCATAATTACCACCTTACAATCTAATTGTCTAACAAAAATGTGGGAAATAACGATTTTGTGGGGCATATCGAGAAAAAATATGATATAATAGTATATGGATGTATTAGAAGGAGCGTTTTATAAATGAAAACAAAGAAAAAAAGTAGTATTGAAGTAAGTAAAAATAGTGAAAATGAAGATATTAAATTATCAAATAGAATTATTGATTTGTTTATTTGGTATCAGATTGAAGATTCAAATGCTTGGTTAAGAGTGTTGGAAAGTCAAGTAAAGTTTTTAGAAGAAAGAAGAAAACAACTATTTGATAATCTTGATATGTGTTTATTTAAATTTCAAAAGAAGAAAATAAATGAAGAATTAGAACAAATTGAAAAAGAATTATTTAAACAATATGAAAAAATAGGCGAAGAAGTTGATATAATGAATAAACTTAAAAGTGCTATTTCTAATAATAATGACATTAAAGAAGTTGATGATGACACATTACTTAGCTATTATGATTTATTAACATATTTAAAATTTGGTATTACTTTTAAAAAAGTTTCATATAAGAAATTTAATAGAGAAGTTATATATTTTTATGATGATGAGGGTAATTATATAATAGAAAATCAAAATGATAAGGATAATGTTTTTGATACTTATCTTAGTGAGTGTGAAAGTGATAATACTAAATTTGATAGAAATATTAAAATTCTTGAAAAATAAATTTTAAATATGCTTAAAAGAATTGAGGTTGGTGGTTAATGTGAGTAATGATTTAATAGTTAATATAATTCTAGTAATTCTTGCAATTTTATTAATAGTATCATATATGGTTTATGTTATTATTGATGAAAGAAAAAAATGGAACATGAGAGAATTTTTCAAATATAGAATTTATTATGAAGTAGATTATTTTTTATATATGGATATGGTTAAAAAAATGAAAAAAGACTTATTTAAGAAAAAATTTGAGTTAGTATGTTTAAGTGTTTTAGTATTTTTAAGGAGAATTTTTATATGGAACAAGAATTAAATTTTACATTACAATTTATATTATTTGCATTAACTGGATTAACAGGAATTGCTGTTTTAATATTTGCTTTAAGGAAAAAAGACAATACTCCATTTGATTGGGAAGCATTTGAAAGAACAGTAAAGTTGATGCATGATCAAACAGATGCAAATTTAGATATGCTAACTAAAATGAATAAACAAAAAGATAAGATTGAAGAAAAAATAAAAGCAAAGAAAAAAATATTAGGTTTGAAACTAGTAGATTGAGGAATTTATTATGGCAGATATGAATGAAAAATTTAAAATTATATTTTTTATAGTAATGCTAGTTCTTGCAGCAATTTATATAATATATGTAATTATTAGAATTATTTGTTCATTAATAATATTATATAAGATGAGTAAATAAATATTTTTATATACAAAAAAAGATTAATGTTTTAATTTTTACATTAATCTTTAATCTATTTTCTTGAAAGAACGATTCTATGTTTATATTTATCAAATGAAATATCTTTTGTTGAATAATTGTATAGATTTTCAAGTGTTATTAATTTATTTTGTAATTCTTGATCTTCATCTAAACATTTTAAATATAATTCAATAAATTCAGCTGGTGGATTTTCTTTTTTTATGGCATTTCGATAATTATCGTTAAGCATTGTTTTTAATGCTTTGGTTCTTGACACGCCTGGCATACCATAATAAGAAAAGTAAAAATCTTTTATTCTTTCTAATGTTAGATGATAAACATGATTAGCATATAAATCTTTTTTTTCTATCAAATTTTTCAAATCATCAAAAAAATTATTAATTATAGCTAGCTGTTCTTTTGCTTCATCTTCACTAAGTCCTGGCATAGGCAAAGAATGAATTTGTTTAATATAATCTTGTAATTCTTTTATTCTTCCATTTTTATCTAATATTATATTTCCATAGACAATCATTGAAACAACAGCATTACCTTGATTTTTAAATTCATTAATAGTTTTTTGATACATACTGTTTAAAGTCTTTTCAAAATATTCTATTCTAATTCCATCTATTAAATCAGAACCTCTTATCTCTTCTTTTAAATTATTATTAAATATAATATGTAAATCAATATCAGAAAACTGATTTCCGAACCCTGTTTGATTACTACCATAGAAAATAATGCCCTCTATATCTTTGCTTCTTAAGTACCCCATTTTATTCACAAACTGCATAATTACATCTGTGAATTGTTGCATATTTTCTCCTCCTAATATAATTATAACACTTGAATTGTCTAACTACATAAATTTTACTTAAAAAGTCATTTTTTTTGCACAAAATGTTTCGTTTGTTAACATAAAAGTAATAATGGTAACTAATTTTAGTAAAATTATTGTCATTCGTTAATTATTGATGTATAATAATAGACCAATATGGGAAGGAAAATTAATTATGAAGAATTATATTAACCTTTTTTTGTCTAAAAAAATAAATTATGAAGTTGAGAATTCTAACACCTTTATTAATCACACAATAGATAATAATGAAAGGATTTTTAAAAGGGAAACTAGGCAACTAGATAATGCAAGATTTAATATTATTTTATTTAAATTAAAATATCCTAAAAAGATAGATAATATAATTAATTCAAATGAAATAATGGAAGATCATTATGATTCAACTTTAATATTAGAAATTTTAGATAAAGATGAAAATAAACTATATACTTTCTATGATTTACTTTATTCAACTTGTAATACATTAAATGATGCAAATAATAACTATGATAAACTATATTCAATAATATATGCTTCTGATAATGAAGAAGATATTATAAATACAATAATAAATGCCCAAAATTAGTAATTAAAACAAAAACAAACAAAATTTATACAAAAACCTACAAAGTTTAAACACTATTTTATTGCAATTCACTTGTCAAGTGCTATAATAGAGTAAACTTGAAAAAAGTATGTCTAGAAAGATATTTCTTAATTTAAGTTTTAAGTATTTTTGCACAAAAAAGCTCTAAATTCGTTGATTTTAGGGCTTTTTCAGCGCTTTCTAATAGAAAATAGCAAAAAGTGCTTGACAATTCCTAATAAAAGTAGTAGAGCAAATCCCCTAATTAAAAAAGCGAGAGGTTTCTAAAGCGGCTTATTATTAGGAAATAAGTTTAGGTGGTGAAATCAATGAAAAAAATTTCAATGAGAGGAACAAATTATTATTTAACTAGCTTTAATTGCATGTATTTATTATCGTATTTATCTAATATTTTCAAAAAGAGAGAAAATTGCCCTAGGGCGTATTTCCCTCTTTTTTCTTAATTAAGGCATCAGGGGGTTAGCTATGATTGAACCAATGGTATTAGAATTTAAGATTGATGATAGATTTATAGATCATCCATTATTATCCAAAAAAGAATTATTAAAATACGATATTGATTACTGTTATAAGAAAGTTGAAGAAGAAGTAGATAAGTTTATAAGTGCTCAAATTAATTATCCATTTATTAATGCTCCAACTATTACTTGCAATTATGAAGTGAGATATGAATGTTTTGTTCCAAAGAAGATTGATAAGGTAGGGAATTATGTTATTTCAAAAATTACAAAAGAAGAAGAAATAATGAGATTGTATAGTAATATTGTTACTTCGTTGAAATTCCTTAGTAAAAATGAATTTACATTTTTTCTTGAATGTTTATATTATAAGCATTCCGGTAACGAATTTATTAGAAAAGCAAATTCTTCAAGATTTTTATTAGATCAAATAAAAGGAAGTTGCGTTGTAAAAATGGCAAGAGCTTTAGATTGTGCAAAAGAGATTTAAATCAGTATAGTTATAAATGCTATGCTTTTTTATTTTGAGTTTAAAAAGTTCTCATTAAAAAACAATATGGAAAGGAGAGAAAAATATGGAACAAGTAAAAATATCTTTATCTAGAGATTTAAAAGACAATGTTATCTCTAGAGTAGAAGAACTTGGATTATCTAGTACATCGGAATATTTTAGATTACTTGCTGGATTAGATATTTCTATTCAAAGATATCAAAGTTTAGTTGCATACATTAATCTATTATATAATAGAATTAATGAAACACATCAAAAACTTGGTATTTATGCAGCACCATTAAGAGATGTGCCAATAATTAATATGCAAACCACATCTTAGGTGCTGACTTTTTTGGAAATCCATGTTAAAATTAATTTAACAAAAGGAGGGATTTCTTGTGAAAAGGAAAAAGATAATACCTCTTGTAAGTCTTATAGTTTTAATAGCATCGGGTATAATCGGTGCTACAATTTATTGTTTTAATACAGGAGATACAAAAAAATTAAATAATGCTGTTGAACAAGAAACAGCTAAAGAAAATTTATCCAAGACAACTGATACAAATACAAATGATGATTCAATAAAAGATGATTCTGATAATGAAAAATCAACAGAAAAAGAGAAAACTATTAGTAAAGAAACTAATAGTTCTCAATCTAAAGCAAATACAAATGAAAAAGAAAATGAAGAAAAATCATCTTCAAATATTTCTACAAATAAACAAGATACTCAATCTTCTTCAAATACTAATTCTACAAGTAAAGAAGAACATAAAAATAATTCTACAACTATAGAGATACCAGATGAAGATAATAAAGATAATGTATCAAGTTTTGAAAATGATGAAGAATACATAAAATTGAAATCAACATTAGAGTTTGAAACTAGAGCAGAATGTCAAGCTGCTGCTGATATTATTGGACCTGAATATGCTTTGCAAGGTAATTTAAGGAATACTTCATGTAAAAGTTTTGCATATAAGGGAACAGTAATTGGATACAGATTGCAAATATGGTTTACAGATGGAACTTGGATATATAATAATTAATTACGGCACAATATTTATTGTGTTTTTTTTAAGGGGGAATAAAAATTTGAAAAGTAAATATAAATTTGCACTGATGTTTGTCGTTAGTGCTTTTTTTATGCTATTAGGTTGTGTCAATGTTAGTGCAGCAACACTAGTAGAAGGATCTATTGATGATGTATATTATACTCGTCGTGGTGGCGGGAAACCATATATGTCAGCTCAATATCATACATATACAATGGATGGAAAAACTGTATATTGTATTGAACCAGGAATTAATATAACAGTTCATGATTATAATGGACAAATAGGATGGACTAATTCTCCATATTCAGATGAAGTAAATCAGAAAATTCAATTATATGGTTATTATGGGTATGATTATCCTGGCCATAATACATTAAGGTATAGAATGGCTGCTCAAGCACTTATATGGGAAGAAACAGGAGGACAAATTATTGAATTTTGGACAGAACGATATGGATATGGAAATTTCATAAATATTGATTATGAAAAAAATGAAATAAAGAAACTTGTTTCTACTCATTATAATCAACCAAAATTTACCGAAACTACTAAAACAGGTATTATAAATGAAACTATAACATTTACTGATACTACTGGCTATTTATCAGATTATGCAGTGCATCAAAGTAATGGCGCTAATGTTTCTATAAATGGTAATAATTTACTAGTAACACCAACTAAAATAGGTGAAACTACTGTGATTTTAAAGAAAAGAATGTATACGAATAATCCTACTACAATTTTTGTAGGAACAGATTTAAAATCACAAAAAATGGGTTATTTTGGAATAGATGATCCGTTATATGTTGCTGTCAAAGTTAATGCTTTAGGTGGTAAGGTTTCATTAGAAAAAATTGATTCTAAAACTTTATCTTATAAACCATTAGGAGATGCTAGTCTAAAAGGTGCTATATATGGAATATATGATGAATATAATTCTAGAATTGGAGAAACAACTACAACTGGAAATGGTATAGTAACGAGTGATTATTTACCTAAGTTGGGCAAATTTTATTTGTTAGAAGAAAAAAGCAGTTTGGGTTATAAACTAGATTCAACAAAATATTATTTTGAAATCACAGAAAACAATTTAAATCCTAAAATAGTAGTTCATGAACAAGTTATTGAAAAAGAATTTGAATTATATAAAATGTTTTCTGATGGTGGCAAAAGTATGATTTTAAAAGCAGAGCCTAATATTACATTTGAGTTTTATTTAGAATCAAGTATGGAATTATATGAAAGTGCTACTACTGATACTACAGGTAGATTATCAGTGAAACTTCCTTATGGAACTTATATAGTTAAACAAAAAAACACTACATATAATCACGAGAAATTGGATGACTTTAAAATTGTTATCAATGAAGATTCCGCTGAAAAAATTACTAAAGTTGCAACCAATGCTGAAATAACTGCTAAGCTTAAATTAGTAAAAGTAGATAGTAAATCAAATAAAGTTTTAGTAAGAGATGGAATAAAATTCAAAATAAAAAATCTTGATACGGGAGAATATGTATGTCAAAATATAACATATCCTAATCAAGAAAAAATATGTATATTTGAAACAAAAAACGGAGTATTTATAACACCTTATGTTTTAACAACTGGTAATTATCAAATTGAAGAATTGGAAGAACAAACTATAGATGGTTATGTTTGGAATAAAGAACCATTAAAATTCAGTATTGGTGAAGATAGTAAATATATTTATGATAAAGACTTTGGAGTTATGTTAGAAATTAAATTTTCTAATAGACAAGTAAAAGGTGAAATAGAAATAAATAAAAAGGGTGAAGAATTAATTATAGAGAATGGGACATTTAGATATGAAGAAATAAAATTAGATGGTGTTCACTATGACTTAATAGCTAATGGTGATATTTATTCACAAGATGGAACTTTGATTTATAAAGATAAGGAAATAGTAAAATCTTTTATTACAAAAGATGGCTATTATAAATTAACCGATTTATATTTAGGTAAGTATTGTTTGGTAGAAACAAAAACTGTAGGTAATCATGTACTAAATAAAAAGCCATATTGTTTTGAAATAAAATATAAAGATCAATATACAGATATAGTTAGTTTAGTGATTAATTTTAAAAATTATCTTGGTAAAGGGGATTTTGAATTAACAAAAGTTGATTTATCTACCGGTAATCCTATTGAAGGAGCATTAATTGAAATATTCACAGAAAATGATGAGTTGATTTATAGTGGAAGAACTGGTAAAGATGGAAAAATTTATGTAAAAGGTTTAGAGAGTGGCAGAAAATATAAATTCAAAGAAAGTGAGGCGCCAGAAGGTTATATTTTAAATGATAAAATACATGAATTTGAAATAAAAGAAAATGGTGAAATAGTAAAAGATACTTTATCTAATGAAAAAATAGTAATAGATGTTCCAAACACATCTGCAAACGATTATAAAATATTAATACCTGTGTCATTATGTGGATTAGGTATTATATTAATTTTATTATCAAAAGATAAAAGAAAGAAAAAATAAAAGGGGGAAAATTATGAATAGTGAAAACAAATTTACTATAATTGGAAGATTAACTAAAGATCCAATGCTTAGAGAAACAGAAAAAGGAACAAAAGTAACAAATATTTGTGTTGCATGTGAAAGAGAATATAAAGGAAAAGATGGAAATAAAATTGTTGATTTTTTAGATTTTACATTATGGGATAAGAATGCTGAAAATATTTGTAATATTAGTAAGCAAGGATCTCTAATTTATTTAGAGGGCTATAATATTACTAAAAATTTTGGAACAGAAAAAGATCCAATAAAGGCACTTAGCCCAGTTGTTACATCATATAAACATCTTGCTTATTCACTTTCTAATAAAGAAGAAAATAAAGAAACTAGTATAGAAGTGGAAAAATAATGATAGATAAAACTAAAGAATATTCATTGAATGAATTATTAAATATTTATAGTTTGTATAATATTGATTTTAAATATTATGGAAATAATAATAATGGAGAGTTAGAACTATATTTAAAGACTGGTGCTGATAAAGTATCAGTCTTTATCTCTAATTTAAAAATTTCAAAAAAAGAATATTTAAAATTAACAGAAAAAGAAGCAAGAAAAATAAAGTTTATATATGACAGAGAGGTGAATGAATTGCAATTAGATGTAGTTGCTGTTGTTTTAAGAACTAGTGATATTAATATTCCAGCAGGTAGATATACATTAAGTACGCTTGATAAACTAACAAAAGAGCAAGATTTAGAAGAAAGAGAAGAAACTGAATTATCAGATGGTATTGCTTATATTATTGTTGATAATAACACAGCATGTACTTTATATGACGATACTTATTTATTTAGTAAAGATGGCGGTGGATTAATAGCAAGTTTAAAAGAAAGAATAAAAAGTGAAAAAAACGATCTGATTCGCGATAATTTAAAACTAATATTAAATTATTATGATGAAACGAATGAAAAAGTATTATAAAAAAGGGGTTGGTTAATATAAAAAAGAATAAGAATATATTTGTATCTATTATGAATGATATTAAAAAAATTAATCTTAAAACATTAACTATAATGATTAGTTTATTTACTATGGTTTTATCAACAACAAAAGTTTATGCAGTTGATAAAATTGAAGGTGGTAATGTAACTATTGAAAGTTTAGGTTCGATTATTAAAAGTTTAGCAACAAAAGTTCAAATATTTGGCATTGTATTATCTTTTATAGCATTAGTAGTTTTTGTTATTCAATTTATTATTGGGGATGATGAAACAAAGCAAAGAAGAAAAAAAACAATATTATATACTTTAGGTGGTGTTGCTCTCTTAATATTAGTTCCTTCAATAATAAATTTTGTTATAGATACATTGGGGTAATATGCTACAAGTGTTAAGTATTAGTAGTGATATTAAATATGGAGTATTAGATATATTAAGAGGCATAGGCATTGGTATTGTAAATATTATATTTTCAACAATCGATACATTATATAATGTAGCACAGAAAATAAATAGTTTAAATTTTATAAAAATGTTAGAAAATATAGAAAATTCACCATTTACCAAAATATTTAATGCTTTCTTTATACTATCTTTTATGGTATTACTACTATTTTCAGTTTGGAAAATATCATTTAGGGTTTTAGATGCTGATAATAATGAACAACCTTTATTTGAAATGGTAAAGGAAATTATAAAGTGTGGTTTTTTGATTTTTAGTATATATCTTATATTTAATACTAGCATCAATTTAGGAATTAATTTATCTAATTCAATATACAATAGTTTTAATACAGAGAAATCTACCATAGGTGATAAGATGAAAAGTGCTTATTTAACTATTAATGAATCCTGTTATATGATTAAGGGTGGAGAAGATACAGATAAAGAAAATGTTAAAGATATAAAAGAATATTTAGAAGGTTATGCAAATGCAAATAGTGCGAATACTATGGAAGATTTTGAAAAACTAATTAGAAATAATACAATAACCGCTAGTGATGTGTCTGATTCTGGAGCATTTTCATATCGCTGCACTATATATAAAAAAGGATTATGGAATGATGGTCAAGATTATGCTTTTTCGTATAATTTTTTGTTTGGAATTATAATTGGAGTTATATTTTTATTTAGTATTGGTTTTGCTGTTTTAATGCTAGGGAGAAGGCAGTTAGAACTTGCTTTTCTGATGACAATATCACCACTTGTAATAGCAACGTCTGTTGGAAGAAAAGAGCAACGATCGGCTTTATATCAACAATTAGCTTCATTAGTTTTACAAGCAGGGGCAATGATGCTTTTAATAGGACTTACAGCTATTATGTTTAATGCAATTCAAAATAGTGCTGAAATAAACGGATTAGATTATTTTACTAAAACAGTCGCTCAATCAATTTTATATTTAGGTTGTGCAATGATGTTGATGACAGGGTGTACTTCACTTAATAGGTTTATTGGAGATAATGTTTCCGCTAATTCTGGTAGAGATATGATAATGGCTATGAGAGGATTAACTGGCGGAATAGCGACAGGTGGAGCATTAGCAGCAGGTACGTTAGGAGCAATGAAAAACACTACTATTGGTGGTGTAAAAGCAGGAAAAGGTATTGGACAACTTGCTAAAGGTGGCATGCAGGCATTAAACGGAATGAAACATGGTTTAGCTAGTGTTAATCCTAAAGCTAATGCAAGATTATCAAAAGGTTTTAGCAACAAAGTAGGAAAAGGACTATCTCAGATGATGCAAGGACAAATGTTACAAGATAGTAAAAATCCTTTAGCTAGAGCGTATGGTAGAATGTTAGATGCTAAAGGTGAAAGTAAAATTCAAGATGCTGCTAAAAAATGGGATTTTGCAAATGATAAATATAATGTTGACTATATTAGAGGTGGAGTATCCTTAGCACAAGAAGGAATTAACAATATAAAATCAGGTTTTGGTGGAGCTTTTGATAGCATTAGAAACATTGGTAATCCTAATAGTTTAAGATATAGAAATCGTTATAGAGTTAGAAACTATGGTAATGAAGGAGATAGTATTTAAAAGGGGGAATTTGGTTGTATATCACACTACAAAGTATAAAAAGAAATTTAGGATTATTTAATTTGGAACTTGAGGATATAATAATAGGATCAATATTTGGTGCTATATTTACTATCCTTTTTTTATTACATTTATATACACTTGCGATAATAGTAATATCCATTGGTATATTATCACTAATACCAATGGATTTTTCAAAATGTAATAGAATGTATAAATTATTTAGTCTATTTACAAAATTTATGTTAAAAAATAAAAATTATTATTTTTATAGAGATTAAAAAGGGGTTGGTTTTTATAAATAAATTATTAGAAAATTATATGAAATACAAAAAAAGAAAAGAAGAAAAAAGAGTAAATAAAATTAAAAGTAATAAAAAAGATATTTATTTATCCAAAAGTATTTTAAAAAAGAAAGTACAAAACTCTCAAAGTTTTACCAATATTAAATCTATTAATGATAATGGGACAATTTTATTAAAGACAGGAGAATATGCTATATTCTATAATGTGAATCCTGTTGATTTATCTCTTACAAGTGATAAGGAACAAAATACATTTTTTCATCTTTTATCTAAATTATATAGATTACCATTTACTATAAAAGCATATAAGTTCGACGAGAAAATTAATTTAAATATTAATAAAGAAAACTATTTAGAATTAATAAAAAATACTACAGATGATGTGAAAAAGAATATATTAATAAATAATCATAATTTTATTGAGGCAATAGAAAATGAGAATATGACATCAGCTAGTTCTTATTATTTAGCAATTATTTCTAAAAACAAAGAAGCTTTGGAAAAAAATAAAGAAGAATTTGAACTTAATTGTTCTAATATTAGTCCTAAACTTGAAATAGAACAAATTACTAATAAGAAAAATTTAGTTAAGATATTTTGTAATATGTATTTTTCAAATAACAACTTAGATCAAATAATGTATTATGATTTTATAGATTTAATAACACCAATAAAGATAAATGAGGGTATATCCACTTTAAAATTTGATGATGAAGAAATACAATTATTATCCATTAAAAATTATCCATTGTTTATTGAACATGGTTTTTTAGATAGAATTATTAATTTACCAAATATTAAAGCATCAGTTACAATAAATGATTCAATAGAGCAGAATAAACTTCTAAATGTATTAAATAGTAGTTTTAAAGCTGTTTTAGCAGATTATAATTCTAGTAAAAATTTGAGTGATGTAACAGAAATGCAAAATTTAATGAGTAATTATAAATTACTTATTGAGCAAATATCATCTAATGATGAAAAAATTAAAGATGTATCAATAGTATTAGCAATCAGTGGAGATAAAAAAACAAGAGAAGAATTAGTTAAAGAAATTAAAAGAAATGCTGAATTATATCAAGTTAAAGTAGAAGTTCCTAGAATGAAACAAATGGAGGCTTGGCAAAGTTATGATTTAACTACAAAAGGATTAAAAGACTATACAATGTATTTGCCAACACTTACATTAGCAAGTACATTTTTCTTTACAGAAAATTATCATAATGACTCTACTGGGTGGTTAATAGGAGAAGATTCAGCTTATGGTCTTCCAATTTTCTTTGATCCCTTTCATTTAACTAAAAATAGAACAAGTCATAATATGGGAGTTATTGGAACGAGCGGAAGTGGTAAAAGTTATTTATTAAAATTACTTGCCATAAATGAGTATGCAAGAGGTACAAAATTATTTTTATTTGATATAGAGAACGAACTTCAAAAATTATGCGAAAGATGTGGTGGAGAACATATAGACTTATCAAGCAAAAGCTTAATTAATCCACTGCAAGTTAGATATATTATGACTGATGAAGATGAAGAAACATCAATATTAGGGAAACATTTAGGTTTTTTAGAAAATTTCTTTTCAACTGCCTTTGAAGATATTACGGAAAAAGAATTAGTTGTTTTACTTGATATAGTTGAAAAATTTTATAATGAAAGAGGAATTACAAAAAAGACATCAATAGAAGAATATGAAAAAATGACACCTAAAGATTATCCAATATTTTCTGATTTATATGCTTATTTACTAGAAAGACAAAAGAACTGTAATAATAAAGATTTATTAAAAATATTAGTAAATATAGAAGTTTTATTAAAAAGAATGGTAATAGGACAAGATGCAAATTTATTTAATGGAATAACTACAATTGACTTAAATAACAACTTAATTGTTTTTAATTTACAAGAATTATTATTTAATTCAAGTAGAAGATTAATTAATACACAAATGATTAATTTACTAACTTATTTAAGCAATGAAATAGTAGATAATAAAAAGAAAAACGAAAAATTAAATACAGAACAAAAAATGTTAATTATTTTAGATGAATTTCATAATTATATCGACGAAGATAATCCAACATTATTAAAATATTTTGATCAATTAAACAGGAGAGCCAGAAAGTATAAATTAGGTATAGTTGTAGCAAGTCAACAACCTACAGATTTTACTACAAGAACTAATATATTAAGACATGCTTCCGCAATATTTAACAATTGTCAATATCAATTAACGGGTATGTTAAAGGATACAGATGTTGAAGCAGTAGAAAAATTATATTCTAATACTCCGCTAACAGAAACTCAAAAAGCATTTTTAAGCAGAGCAAACCAAGGACAATTTTTACTTAATATAACAAATAAAAATAGATTAAGAGTTAATGTGTTTGCTACACCACTTCAAACTTATTATATGGGTGAGAGTGATGAGAAACCTATTATAGATAGAGAATAAAAATGTTTAAAAAATTACTAACCTTAAAAATAGGTGCTATATTGTTAGGAATATGTATGTTTTTTGTAATAATAATTGCTATTATCTCTGCAATAACAGGAACAGCAATAGGTTATGAAAATTTGAAAAAACAATCTGAAGAAAAAAGAGGTTCTGTTACAGTTGCCAATAATTACATTTATACAGAAAGGTATAGAACTCTTTTAAATAGTCATTTAATTAATGATGGTTATGTGTCTCTTGAAAGATTAGTATTTTATCTTCAAAGAACACATAATACTTTAGATACAACTACACTTTCATACCAAGAATGGGAACAAGCTTATTTGAATAATTTGAATTCAGAGAAGAAACAGATGATATCAATCAAAACAATATGTAAGCAAATAAAAATGGATTCTAATATACCAGATTATACAATAGAAAGTGATACCAATAGTAATGGTGTGTATATAGAAAAATTGAATCTTTGTGAAGTGGATAATGTAGATATTACCACTTCACAAGAATATTCTGAAGATTATCCATATTTACCTTTTGTTTTTCCATTAAAGGATTCTTTTGTGGTTACGTCAATGGTATTTGAAATGAGAGATGTTGATTTAGGATTATCAGAAAAAGAACAAGATAGAGTAAACTTTCATAGTGGTTGGGATTTTGGTGCAAGATTAGGATTACCATTTTATAACATGTGTGAAGGAACAATTAAAAATATTGTAAATACACAATTTAATGATTTGCCGTACAAAGACTCTGGTAATTCAGTAGGAAATTATGTAACTATTGCTTGTAATAATGGAATGGAAATAACTTATCATCATATCAAGTCAAACAGTGTGCCTTTGATGTATAGAATTGGAACTCCAATTAAAGAAGGTGTATTATTAGGAAATATTTCTACAACTGGACTTAGCACAGGCTCACATTTGCACGTTGGATTAAAGATTAATGGAGAACAAGCAGACGTCTTGGAATATGTTGATTTTAATTATAAACGATAAAAAGGGGGTTATATGGTTGAAGAATATTTAGAAGAATTAAAAAATGGTAATGAACTAAATGATTGTGTTTTAGATTATTATATAGATAGAAAATATAGTAATCCTGATGAACTTATAAGAGATATGGAAGATTTACAAAGATATGGTTGTGTATCAGGAATGATAACTGATTTAATTTATTATGACGATACTAATAAGTTTTATGATAACTATAAGGATGATATAAATGAATTGCTTAGTAATTTATTAGATGGATCGGGATTATCTATTCAAGAATTTTTTGGAAAAAATTTTGATAATGATGATCCTTTAATTTTGAATTTTTCTAATAAAAATTTATTAGCTTGGTTTGGATTTGAAGAATCTTCATATAGAATTTATGAAGAAATAAAAGAAAAAATGAAATATAGTGATTTTAATTATGAATGTTAAGGGGGATTATAAAAGTGTATAAAGAAGATATGGGATATAGAATAAAATATCTAAGAAAATATGTTTGTGGTTATTCACAAAGAAGGTTAGCAAAATTAGTTGAAGAAGATATAGAAACAATAAAAATGCTGGAAGATGGAAGAATTAAAAATCCACAGCCTAGTTTAATATTAAGAATCTCGGATGTCCTAGATTCTTTTTATATGTATTTTGTTAAGGAAGAGTATGAAGATGAGTTTTTGTACTTTTTAGATTGGGGAACAACAGATCATAATTCAATTTTGTTTTTTAAAAATTTCACAGTTGCATTCAGTGATGCGATAATCAAGTTGAAACTTTATGATAGGAAAAAATATGGAAACTAATGAAACAAAATATGATAAAAACTTTATTTTAAATTCTATAAAAAAACTTGGTCAAAAATATGGAATGGATGAGGTATTTAAGGATGTTGTAATATGTTGTGCCTATGCACTCGCTAATAATGCTGATTTTAATGAAAAAAGAGAAAATGAATATTTAAGAATAATAAATAAATATTTAGATAATGAAAAAGAAGAATTTCCTAAAATATTAGCTTCATTATTTAATGAATATAATACTACATCAGAACCAATAGATATTCTTGGAGATGTATATATAGATTTAGGATTGTTAAAAAAAGAAGTAAGTCAGTTTTTTACACCTTTACCAGTTTGCAATCTTATGGCAAAAATAACAATCGATCAAGAAGATAAGATACAAGAATTAAATAACAAAGGATATATAAGCGTTTTGGATCCAACTTGTGGAAGTGGAAGATTGTTGTATGCTTCATATAATGAATTATTAAATCGGGAAGTAGATAATAATAAAATCATTTTAGTTGGTGATGATATTGATTTGACTTGTTGTTGTATAACTTATGTACAATTATCATTACTTGGAGCTAATGCAATAGTACATCATCAAAATTCTTTAACTAATGATATATATGATACTTTCTATACAGCTACTTATGTATTAAATAAAGAGTTACAACAAAAAATAATTGAAAATGAAAAGGGGGAATTGGAATTTGAGTAAATTTGAAGAAAAAATACACAAAGCAGATTTTGGAGAAATAGCTGAGGTCATTGATCCGAAATCTAAATCAAAGTTAAATACAAAAATGATGTATGTTGCAGGTCAAACACCAAATGGATATTGTTATAAAGATTATAATACTTTCCAAAATGATCCTGATGGAGTTTGCTATATTGCAGAGTGTGGCTTTGGTGATGATGTATTGTTTGTTGACTACGTTAATGAAAATAAAGAAAAATTAATAGCAAGTGGTGTAATATCTACTCGTAATTCTATTAAAGATGAAATAAGAGAAGTTTTAAAGCATGATGGATATTATTATAAATATGAATATAATGGCATTGTTCATGCAATTCATTCTAGGGATTTTGAAGATGGAATTATTGACAATATTGCAAAAACAGTTTTTGAAGAAATTGATTGGCAAACATCACAAGCATATACTTCTGAAATTGATTGGTGTGAAGATATAAATGAATATTATAAAAAAAGACTAAAAAGCATTCTTAATAATTTTATGAGTAATAAATCGGAAAAATGTGAAGAATTATTATGTGCCTGCATTAGTTATATAGATGAAAATATAGAAAGTTATACAGAAATGCTTGATACATTTAGAAAATTAGGATTTTCCGAAGAAGAATTAGATTATTTTGAGATTAGAGATTATAATCTTGAAATGGATTTAGAGGAGCAAGAATATGAACAATAATGGCTTTTCAGAATTTGAAGATATATTTAACGAATTAAAAAATAAAAAAATTGAAGAATTATCTATAAGAGAAATTGGTAAATATTTAATTGTTGCAGAAGAACTTGAATGGGTTGATAACTATATAGGAGATGACAAAGTATTTTATAATTACGATAAAAATTTATTGGAAGAACTATCATACAAATTTGAGGATTCTGTTTTTCACTTAATAAATGAAGAACTATTATATGATAACAATTTGCATACATATCCAGATGATTTGGAAGATGGGGTGATAGTATAAATAATTATAAAATTAATATCGAGGATGTAGAGGTACAAACAGTGGATATAAAAGCAGATACATTTTGTGATGCTAAAAATATTGTCCGTGATATGTTGGAAAATGGTGAAATAATTATGGGGGAAGGATATTTTGATAGGAAAATATATAATGCTAATAGTAAAAGACTAACAGATGATTTAAATATAAATGTGAAATATGATAGTAAAAAACAACGTGTTTATATTACTGATGGTTCTGAAGAAGTATTTGAAGGTTTCTGTTTTGATGTTGCTGATTTGATATATGAATTTAGAGTTTTTGGTAGAGGGCGTCTTGAGGATTTGGAAATGACATGGGATGAACCAAAAAAGGAAGAAATTAGTATATGAGTTCGATTTCAGAGTATAAAACTTATTTATGGGATTATCTTCAAAAATACCATAATGTAACTAGTCCAAAGAGATTTTTTCATTGTTTAAATCCTAATCATATAGATAATAATCCAAGTATGATGTTTACAGATAAATATAATATTTGTAAATGTTTTTCATGTGGTGCTAGTTACGATATTTATGACTTAATTGGTTTAGATTATGATTTACATAATTTTAAAGAACAATTAGAAAAAGTTCAAGAATTATATTTAGGATATGTACCAGTTAAAAAAGAAGTAAAAAAAGAGATAGATAATAAAATATATGATTATACAAATTATTACAATAAATGTTTTAAAAATAGATATAAGACAACCTATTTAGAACAAAGAGGTATAACAAGAGAGTTAATAGATAAATATAAAATAGGCTATGATGAAGAAAGACAATTAGTTGTTTTTCCAATTAATAAACATTGTTATTTTGCCAGAAGTGTTGTTAATAATGATAAGATTAAAAGTAGAGGTAGTAGTGATATATGGAACAAAAAATATATAAAAGAAAATAATCAACTTGTTTATGTTACCGAAGGTATTATAGATGCTTTATCTTTAGAAGTAATAGATCCAAATGTTAAGGTAATGAGTATAAATGGTGTTGGTAATATTAACTCACTTATATATGCTCTAAAAGAAAATAATTTCAATGGAACTATTGGAATTGTTTTTGATAAAGATGGTGCTGGTAAAAAGGCAACAGATGAATTAAAAAAGGAATTAGCAAAAATAAATGTTAATTCCTTTTCTACATCTATGATAGCTACTTTTGACGATATATCAAAAGTTAAAGATATTAATATGGCTTTAATTAATAACAAAGATTTATTGAAAAGAAATTATGAATATATAAACAGTGCATTACTACAACGTATCAATAAAGAAAAAGAGGGTGATGGTATTGAATATTAATAGTGAAGATTTAATCAAAAAAAAGATTGCTGATAAGGATAAAGCAAAATTAAAATATAAACAAAAATTAAATTCGATTAAGCAACATTATGGAATTGAATTTGATGTTGAACACTTAAAAAATAATGAAGTTGAAAATATAAGATTTGTAAATTTAAAATATAAAAATGGCTTTGAAAATGTATGTGTAAATTACAATCCTAATAACAAAAAAATTAGTTATATAGATTATGAATTTACTGATACGAGAATTGTAAAAAATACTAAGCATAAAAAATTAGCTGCAACTTTAGAAAAAGATTATAAATTGAATTTAATAGTTGGTGAAATAGAAAGAGCAAATAATGATTATGTAAGAGAATTAGAAGAAATAGATAATTATTATGTAGAATTAGAAAAAAATAATTCAGAAAAAATTAAAGAATTAGATATTACTAAAAAAGATAAAAATGAGTAGTTTTGACATAATGTGCATATCGTTTTTTCTTATAAAATAAAGGAATGTGATAAATAGTGCATATCTTTTGCATATCATTATACTCATTTTCGCAAGTGCGAAAATAGATTTGCACCTCTTTTGACAAGGCCAAAGCCTTATAAAATAAGGGTTTTAACTTGTCAGAGGTGCTTATCCCATATCCTGTTGAAGTTAAATATGTGAAAAATATAGTAATTTAATAGAATTGGAGGGTGAAAAATGAAAGCAATTTTAAATGTGATAATGGTTTTATTATCAATGATAGCATTGATTTTAGAAAAGAGTTCTTGCTTTGAGATTTTGGTTGTCGGTTTATTATTTATGATTTTATTTGAATTTGAAAAGTTTAGATTTAAGAAATAAAAGGGGTGATGAAGTGGCTAGATATACAATAAGTATTGATACTAGAATAGAAACATTATTAAATAATTATATGAAAGAAAATAATATAGCTCTTAAAAGTGTTGCAATAAAAAAGTGTATTGAAGAAGCTACCAATAAAGATGATTTGAGAATGATTTTAACTGACATAGATAAGAAGATTAATCGGTTACTTCACAGAGAAAATATAGATAAAAAATTACTTGAACAGTTATTTTGTAATATGGGATTTCCGATAAATGAAAAAATTAAAGATGATATATGCTTAAAAGAGTTTTATAAAATTAATGAAGAATATTCAGGGAGATTTGGATTATGAACAATATAAAAAGAAGTATTATTTTTCCAAAGGAACTGGATTCTATAATTAATGACATGACAGAACGATATTCTTATCAAACTAAAAGTAAATTAATTATTGAACTGCTTGAACTGGGTATTTTGAAATTTAATGAAGATTTAAACAGAAATGCTAAAATAGATGAAATGTTGAATAAGATTAATTTTTTATTGGAAAAAATGGATAAATAATGTTTGAAGATTCAAAGGTTGTTTTTATAACGCATCCATATTACGCTGTTAATAATCCAACCAATAATTTACGAATTTATAAAAAGGCAAAAAACTCTGATAATTGGAGATATATTCAATGCAAATCAAAAGAAGAGTATAGAACTAAACTTAATGAATATATTACAGGATTTTATGAATATTCAAGAGATAAAGATAAAGCTCATGCTTCCATTAAAAGTTTTTCAAAAACTAAAAGTGATTCACTTTTTGACTATTTCATGGGTGGTAAAAAAACAGAAGAAATAATGAAAGAAAATCAGATGAAAAGAGAAGAAATAGCAATGCTAAAAGATGGAACATTTTTAAAAGATAAAGATGTACCTTTAATGCAAAAAAGATGGTGTAAGTATGCAGAGAATAGTAATATTCAAATGACAGTTTTATCATTTTATCAAAATTATATAGATGAAAATATAAATATAAAAGAATTGCAAAAGAAAATTGCAACTGATGTAATACCAAAATTTCTTTCATATTCAGGTTATGAAAATCCAAAAGAAAATTTAGAATGGATAGTGGCACTTCATTCTGATAGAGAGAATAACTATCATTTTCATATTTCTTGGATTGAAAAAAATAAATGTTATAAAAACAAAAATGGAAAATTAGAACATAGAATTAGACTTAAAATAACTGATGAAGAAAGAAACTTTTTAAAAAGGCAAGCAACACTAACTATTGAAAGAAAAAGATTATATACTCCAACATTAATAAAACTTGAAAAAGATTTTGAAGAGTTAAAATCATATTTTAATCCTAAGAATCAAAACTTCACGTTAAAAAATGTATCAGATTTAGAGCTTGAAGAAAAAATTGTTAGACTTGGGTTTTTATTGAACGAAGTAAGAGGGACCGATAAAAAATATATTAAATACAATTCCTTACCTAAAGATGAAATAGGAAACAAAATTAGAATATTGACTAAGGAAATAAAGAAAGAAATCTTTAAGGATAAAAGAATTAAGGAAGCAAAGAAAGATATATATATGACTATTGATAAAATAAATAATATTTTATTGGATATAGATAAAAGGAATAATATTTCCAATCTTGGCTTTGAATCTGCAATAGAAAATAAAATGATAAAAGAAAAGCTAGATAAAAGTGATACCTATGTGTATAATGCAATAGTTAATCATGCTCTGTATAATTATAATTATTATAGTAATAAAATTAAAAAAAATAGTTTTTCAGTTGAGGATATTATTAATCAAGTTGCTTATGAAAATTACAAAAAAGATTATTCATTAAACAAAATTAAAAGTGTTAAAAAACATAAAATTAGCATAATAAAAAATTGTTTATCAGGAATGACATATAAGAATAAGATTTTATATGCTTTAGATAGACTTGGATATGAACAAGATCAAGCTGCTGAAAAATTTTATGAAATGTTTGAAGAAAATGGCACCGATAAACAATTTAATGATTGAAACTATATGCTTATTAAGATTATTTATTATTTCTATGGTATAATATATATAAGAACCAGATAAATAGTAATTTGTTGAAATGGAGGATTGATTATGAAAAAGACAATTTTAACTATTTTATTATGTGGGGTTGCGGTTTTAGGATTAACAGGTTGTAATAATTCAAAACAAGATAATTCAGATGATATTCATTCTTTTGTGGCAACTATAATAGAGTGTGAAGAGAAAACTATGATTGTTTATCCAAACGAAAATGAAGAAGAATATAAGTCTAGTGATAAATTTAGAATTGAATATGTTGGTGGTTTTAATTCCTGTAAAATTGGTGATAAAGTAACTATTACTTATAAAGGTATGATTAATGAAAGTTATCCGGCACAAGTAGGAACAACAAAGATTGAATTAATTAAATAACAAATTCCAATTTATCTAATAGTTATTATTAAGAAAAGAGGGAATGATATGGCTGAACTAAGAGATTTGTATGATATTAATAGTGTTAAAACTGGTAAAACATATCGCAAGGGAGAACAAATACCAAATGGATATTATCCTATGGTGGTAATGGTAGTAATTAGAAATTCTAAGGGTGAATTTTTAATGCAAAAAAGGGTAGAGTCAAAAGGTGGCGATTGGGGTGTAACTGGTGGACATCCAAAATCGGGTGAAACACCTTTAGAAGGAATTATTACTGAAGTTAGAGAAGAATTAGGTTTAGATTTTTCAAATGAAAAATTTACTGAATATGATTCTGGTTGTGATGGTAATGATTGTTATAAGATGTATTTTGTAAATAAGGATGTAGATCTTAAAGATATAAGAATTCAAGAAGATGAATTGTCAGAAGTTAAATGGTTTTCTATGGATGAGTTAAAACACATGGTAGCTATTAAAGAGTTAAATGAAAATCAAATATCATGTTTTGTTAAAGTATGTAATTTTTTAGAACAAAATAAATAAAGTGTGTTTGATATAATGGTTTTGTGAGTGGTGGTTTTTGTGAAATATGAGGATTTAAAAAAGAAATTTGAAATAAATAAAAAGGTAAAATTTAAATTGTATAGTTTAGAATATATAATTGAAATGATTGATAATAATGTGGTAATATATCCTGAAATATATCCGCAAAGAAAATCAAAATATTTTTCACTTGATGCTGTTATGAGTTATTTTACAGTATATAATGAACCATTGATTGAAAACATTGACAGAATAAATATTATTGAATAAGGGGGATAAATGATTTTAAAAATAATAATAGGATTAGTATTAAGTGTACTAGTTCTTTTTTTGTATTCCTGTTGTATTGTTGCAAGTAGGGAAGATAAATATATGGGAGAAGTAAATGAAGAACAAAATATTAAAAAAGATTAATAAAAAATTAATTGATTCAGATAATTTTTTTGATGGAGAAATTAATGAAATATTAAATATAATTAATGATGTATTAACTAAAAGCAATATTGATAATAATGATTTAACATTTATAAATATAATAAGAAAATTTTATAATGATCGTATAGATTGTATAAAGGGTTGGTGTAATAATTGCAAATTAAGAATGAAGAAGAATTAACTATAATAGAAAGCAAAAATCTCGGTGAAGGTTGGTATTGGTATAAATATGATGATGGCACTGGGCATCTTGAATCTCCAGACAAAGAAAAATATATGAATTATGACTTATCAACTAATGAATATAAACTTACTAAAGAATCAAGTTGGGAAGTATTTCCTTTATCATATTATTATGCTGATGGTGCGGAATTAGATGAGTTTGATCCATTTCAATTTATGGAACAAGAAATATTAAAGTATAATTTACAAAAATCAAAAAATGAAGAGTTTATTTTATAAAAGGAGTGATGAAGATTGAGTATATTACAAGAATATGAAGAAATTAAAAAATATGTAGGAATAGAAAAATGGAATAGTATTGATACATATATTAAACACTACAAGCCAAATTTAAGATTAGATCAAATTATATATAATTCTTCTAATTGGATTGAATTTGAAAATTGGTTTAATAAAGAAATAAAGTTAGTTAATGTTAACGTTATTGATGTGTGGAAAACTGATTATGATGATTTTAGGTGCTTAGCAGAACTTAAAAAAGGTCAAATTGAACTTGGAAATATAATTGCAAGTTATGATGAAAATACTATTAGAAATTTAACCAATAATTTAAATGGTAATCTTGAAGAAAAAGAACTAAAAAATGCTATGGCAGTATTAGTAGCAAGTGATTTTGATAAATATTCCAATTTACCAAAAATAAGTAATTGTTCTAAGTTACTAATTGATATATATGATAATGTAGTTAGTTCAGATGCTAGTATGTGTCATATAGATAATGAAGATTGGAAATATTATTTAGAAGAAGGTTATACTGAAAAAGATATATTAGATCTAGCAAAAGAAATAAAAAAGAATAATTTAGAAGATGTTATTGAAATAGATAATGGAGAATACAAAATAATAGGATATAGTGATTTAGAAACTAAATTTATAGATGATAGAGAAATTAGTAGTAATAAAGAAATAGAAATGTAAGCGAATAAAAAGGGGGAAATAATGAAATTAATAACAAAAGAATTAGAAAAGAAATTTAAAAAGTATCCACTTTATAGTCAAGATGGATTAGGTGGAGATGCAAAAGTAATAGCTAAATTTTTTAATCCTGTTGGAGTGGGAACATGGCTAATTACAGAAGGTAATAAACTAGATAATGGGGACTATGAAATGTTTGGATATTGTCATTTGGGAGATGACTATAATGCGGAATTTGGATATGTAATGTTGTCCGATTTAGAGAATATTAAATTGCCTTTAGGAATGGGTATAGAAAGAGATTTATATTTAAAAGAAAATCAGACATTAATTGATGTTATGAAATCTAATGGAATGTCAGTTCCAGATTATTTAATTAATGATAATTTAGACTATATTAAAAATTGTAAAGACTATTCACTATTAAAAGACACTTTATCTGATAATGAGTTAATTGAAATAAATAGTGTAATAAAAGAATTTGATGATTATGTTTCAAACTTTGATGATGGAGAAAAAGATATAATTAGTGAATATGAAAGCAAGTATGGAAATTATAATATTATAGATTGGTATGAAGGATTAAAATCAACAGAATCATTTTTAGAAGAATTTACACTTTGCAAAGGAGATGATTCTATTGAAAAAATATGATGCTTATTTTGATATGATTACGCCAATAAAATATTTAAACAATAAAGATTCTTTTACTATTGCTAGAGTAATAGATGGTTTACATTGCATAGAGTTAGATATATCAAATGGTGTATCTACAATAGAAAAGGGTATTAGATTAGAAGAAGATTATTGGGAAAGTGAAATCGAAGAAATTAACTGGTTTAATTTTGATATGGCAGAAGAAGAAATAGCAGATAGATTATGGAAATTATTTGATTATAATTTTGGAGAAGAAAATGGAAAAGAATTTTGATAATGAAGTTTATACTCTTTGCTATAATTCACTAGATGTTTTTAAAAATAAAAAAGATGCTATTAAATTTTATAATGAATGCTATTTGATGAGTGAGGGAGCAGAACAAAGCAGGTATGCTTCTATTTTATTTGATTTAAATAATAATAAAACAATAGCTTTAGATAATGTAAGTAATGGATGTAATGATATTTGTATTCTTACAAGTGGTTATTTTGAAAGTCCCTTAAAAGTTAATTTAATAAATAAACTATCTGTTTTTGATAGTATTAAATATTATAAAGAAAAAATTTTACCAGTTCTTGATGTCTGCAATGAAGAAAATATTAGGTTTGACTGTAGAATACCATTTGAAGATTATGGTTCTGATAATGATATTAATATGAAAAATTTAACTAATCTTTATAGCAAAATATTAAACAAAAGAAATGTTGATTTTAATGATATTTATACTAATGAGATTTGTGATGGAAAATATGAATTAAAATTAAATGCTGATTTATCTTTAAAAATATGTGCTTGGGATGACTTTGATATAGTAGTTAATAATGTTGATAGTATAGAAGAATATTGTAATAAAAAAGAAAGCGAAAAGAATTATGAATAAGGAATATATTGAAAAAATATATGAAGAAAACAAAGATAAATTTTTAGATAATGGATTAGATATTATTTCTGCTAATGATTTAGAAGATTTTTTAAAGGAAATAATTAATTCTAATTTTATGTTTGATTTTGATTATGATATTATTACTGATAAATTATTTGATAATGAAATAAAAATATCAGTAAATAATGGAAGATTTATAAAATTAACTCAAAATGCATTAGATAAGAAAAGAAGTGGACTAGGATTAAAAACTTTTAATCAAGATGGAAATGTTGAAAGATGCGATTTAATTAGTGAAGAAGATTTTGTAATGCTTATGAATTATTATAAATTTATCAAAGATAATGATATATATGATGAATTTATAAATGAAAATGGAATTAATAATAAAGATAGTTTTGATATTCAAAAAGAAATTATAGAAATATAAAAGGGGTGGTTAAAATTAATAATTTTGAGATTATTAAAGAAACTAAAATATTATATGAATATATAAACGATATTTTAGAAAATGCTGAATTAGATATATCCAAAGAAGAATTAAATGATTTATTAAATGTATCAAATACTTTAGAAAAAATATATAGTGATAATTATAAAAAGGTTGAAGATAAAGAAAATTTAAAAACAAATTGTGATTGTCCAAAATGTCAAAACAAATTAATAATTAGTGATTTAATTAATTATAATTATTTATGTGAAAAATGTGATGAAAACTTTTATTCTATTGAAGTGAATGATAGTAAAAAATGGTATTTAAAAAGTGATAGAAATGAAAAATTAATAAAGAGTTTTAATTTAGAGGTAAGTTATAACTTAGAAAATAAAAAGATGTATATTGGTACGGAAAATAGTTCTGGTGCAAAATACATTTGTAATGATACGGATGATGTAAAAGATGCTATAGAAAATTATATATATGAATATTTAAATTATAATACTTATAAACTCAAAATTTGGGAAACTGATGAAGATAGAGAATTAGGAGAATCGTTTGAATACTTAGAATCATTTAATAGCGTAGATGATGCTATTAATAAAGCAAAGAAGATTATATCAAGAAATAATTATGCCTTTATTGAAGTTATTGAAAATGAAACTGAAGAACTATTTTTTTCAACTGATGGTATTAATGAACAATATTATAGAGAAATAAATAGTTCAATGGAGTTATAAGATGAGTTATGAAATTGTAAAAAGTATTAGTAAAAAGAAAGATAAAATATTTATAACAAGTGCTTCAAATAATGTAAGTCCTAAAACATACTCAAAATGGGAATTTATGCCTGATTCATTACATAACAAAGAAAAAGTGTCTAATAAAGAATTATATTTATTTCACGGAATAATAGGTGGAAGTTATAAATTAAATAAAAGTGTTAATGAAAATTGGATTTATGCAGAAAATAAATTTTATGAATATTGCAGAGAAAATAATATAAGTACATCTTATATTTGGGAATTACCTTATTTAAATGATGGCGATATAAAAACTTTAAAACCATATTATGAAATATTTAAAAAATATTATGAAGAAAAAATAGATGGAAAATACTATTTATCATCTTCTTTAGGGCAAATAATTAAAGTAAATGAAACGAATTTTAAGTATGTTCCTTTTATCTCTAATATTTCAAAAGAATGTAAAAGTTATAAAAAAGCATATAATGATTATTGTAATATTTCAGAACAAAGTAGGGAAAAATATAATATTGAAGTAAAAGAATATAAGTTAGACAACAATAAGAATATCATTAATACAAAAAACAATGATTCTATGGAGTTATAGAAATAATGGATAGTATTAGATTTGAAAGTATGTCGCTGTCTATGTTTTTATTATTGGTATTAGTTGTTGGTTTAATTGTTTTTATTCTTTTAATAGAACCAAGATTATCAAAAAAGAAAATAAAAAATAATAATGAGCATGGATCAAGTAAGTTTGCGGATATGAAAGAAATTAAAGATAATTTTAATAAGGAAGATTTAAATGATATAAATAAGGCAGGTTTTCCTGTTTGGTATGAAAAAGAAAATAGTAAATTTAAAAATGTATATTATGATACTAAATCTCCACATTATATTTTAATTGGATCTACCGGAAGTGGTAAATCTGTAACGGTAAGTATTCCTATGTGTATTCAGTTTGCAACCGCTAAAGAAAAACATTCAGTAGTTATAACAGATCCTAAAGCAGAATTATTTAAAACTACCGGTAAAATATTTGAAAATAATGGATATGAAATAGTTACAATTGATTTTAGAGAACCTACTAAATCAAATAAGATTAATATTATGCAGCCAATTATTGATGAATGGAAGGAACATTGTGTTTTTAATAAATACATGATGTTCCTTTTATCGTACTTTGTTAAAAGAAATAAAATATCATTGAATAAAATGTTTTCAACTGAAAAATATTTATTTCAAATAATGGATAAATTTAAACTTGAAGATTATATAGTAGAAACTTTAAAAAATAATCAAGAAGATTTAGATAAACTTATGAAGAATAAAAAAATATATAATGAAATAGAATTTGAAAATTATTCAAATGATGAATTAAAAATATTTTTAAATAATTTATCTTATGAAGAATTACTAAATAAAATTAAATATTATCAAAACGAAAGTTCAAAACATCAAGCAGAAACAAATCATTTAGTAATATCATTAGGTAATTTAATATTTGCTGAAAAAGAAAGTAAAGATCCGTTTTGGATTAATAGTAGCAAACAATTATTTATTGGCATCACAGGTATCTTTTTAGAAGATTATAAAAAAGGATTAATAGATGAAAATAAAATTAATATAGCGAGTATTAAAAAGTTTCAAAATTCATCACTTATCAAAGAAAATCAATCATATTTACAAAGAAATTTAAATACAAGAAGTTATGGAAATTTATCAAAAGATTATTTAACATCAATATTATCATCTGCTGAGAATACTTATAAAAGTATAACAGCTGTATTTGGTGAGAAAATGTCTATATTTGATGATTTGAATGTAGAAAACGTTACAAGTGTAAGTGAATTTAAATTTTCTGATATAGGCAAAAGACCTATTGCATTATTTATAATCGTTCCAGATGAAGATAAAAGTTATTATCAACTTGTTACCATAATACTTGGTATGTTAATAAAAGACGTAACGAAATTTGCTAATTCTAGAGAAAATAATGGTATATTACCTGTGAAAATTGAATGGCTATTAGAAGAATTTGCCAATATGCCACCTTTAAATGATATTCAAAGTTCAGTAGCAGTGGCCCGAAGTAGGGGAATGAGATATTTTTTCTTTATTCAATCATTTTCTCAGATTGAGCAAGTATATGGGAAAGAAACAGCAAGCATTATTATAGATAACTGTGCATTATGCTATTTAAAAACCAATAGTGTAGAATGTGCAGAAGTTATAGCTAAAAAGTTAGGAAAATCTACGATAACAACTAGTTCTATAAGTTCAAGTACAGATCCTTTCAAAATAGGTGCAAATAAAACCACTTCTTTACTTGGAAGAGAGTTATTAACAGCTAATGAAATAATTGCATTAAAATATAAAACAATAATATTTCCTGTGTTTGGCAATCCAATATTTAGAGACACTTATATGTATAGTGATTTATATCCTCAATATAAAAATGTAGATATATGTGTAAGAAGAACTAACGTGTTAAAAAGATTGACAGATAATTATTATACAGTTGAAAAATTGAGAGAATTTTATGATAAAGATAATAAGAACAAGGAGAATAATATAACTAAAAAAATAATAGATAATAATCAAAGAAAAATAACTAATAAAGTTAAAAAGATAATGAAAAATGTTTCAAGTGAAAATAAAGCTTTAGAAATATTAGACATATTGAAAAATAGATTTGAAGGAAAAATTATAAATGAATTAGAAATGGATAATGTATATACTTTAGAGTTGGCTACATTATTTAATAAAATGGATTTAAAAAAAATTAAAGAATTATTTAATAATGATACAGTAGTTGAAATAGCAACTAATAAAAAAATTAAAAAGACTATTATATCTTTTTGGCAAGAAATAGAAAAGGATAAAAATATATGAGAAGAAAGTTTAAAATGATAGGTCAAATTTTGATTGTTGTATCTTTAGCATGTTGCTTATTTTATAATGTATATAATTATTTTAAAGAAGAAAAAGAAGTTGAAATAGCTGATAATTATATAGAAGAAACAAAAGTAATTGACGATGAAGAAATTATTACTGAAAACGATGTTCAGAAGAAAGAAAGTATAAAGAAAGAAATAAACTATACAGCTGTTATAGAAATACCTAGTGTCAATTTAAAAAGAGGTGTTGTTGATAGTACAAGCAATTTTAATTCAATTAATTATGCTATAAGTGTAGATAAAAATAGTAATTATCCGGATAAAGAGGGTAATTTTATTTTGTATGCACATTCGGGTAATAGTAGCATTTCATATTTTAAAAATTTAAATAAAGTAGAAATTAATGATGAGGTTTATATTTATTATAATGGGGTTAAGTACGAATATAAAATATTTGATAAGTATGATATTGAAAAAAATGGCAAAGCAGAAGTATATCTTACTAATACAGAAAAATATATAACATTAATCACTTGTAGCCAGGAACAAAAAAATAGGCAAATTGTTTTGATTGGAAATTTAAAGAATGAAAAGAGATATTAAAAATTGTAAAACTTATAAATTCATAAATTGATTTTGTATTCATAAGTTTAAATAAAAAGGGGGAAAATAAACGTGACTAAGAAGTTAAATATTAATTTATATTATAATGATGCTGGAGAAACCATATTAGATGTGTTAATGAAGGATTTTAATGATTTTTTGAATGATTATATAAAAAAAGTATTAAAATAACAAATTTTGGATTCATTTTGACTGATTACGCGGTATAATATAATTACACGGTAATTGATTAAAAAGTCAATGGAATCCTCAAGAAAGGGAGGATTATGAATTACGATTGTTCTAATTATGGTGCAACATTAAAAGATTACAAACCTGACGAAATAGCAAAATATATTAGATTATCATTGGCTGATGAAATCAAAGCAAGTGATGAAAGTGAGAGTGTTACTAATCAGAGAAGGTTAATGAATGAGTTTATTGCTAGAAATGGTAATGTAGGTGAAAAGTGTAGAGAATTTGTAGATGATGGTGTTAGTGGTACTAATTTTGATAGACCTGGTTGGAAAGAATTACAAGAAGCTATGGAAAATGGAACTATCAAAGTTGTTATTACTAAAAGTTTATCAAGACTTGGTAGAAGTAATTTTGAATGTAGTTATTATTTAGATTGTTATTTTCCGGATAATAATATTAGGTATATAGCAATACAAGAACAAATAGATACAGGAAATTCAGAAAACTCAAATAATGAATATGCTGCATTAAATAATTTTATAAATGAAAAGTATTCTAGAGATTTGTCAAAGAATATTAGAAGAGTTTATAAAATCAAGCAATTTGCTGGAGAATACATGGGTGGTAAACCAGTGTTTGGATATATTAAGGATCCAAATGATAAACATAAACTAATTATAGATGAAGATGCGGCTGATATTGTAAGAAGAGTATTTAGTTTATATTTGGAATTACAGTCGCAAAGTGCAGTTATGAAAAAATTAAGTGAAGAAAAAATTCCAATTCCAGAAGTTTATAAAAAAACAAGACGTGGATTGAAAGCACAATTTCCTTATGAATGGAATTATCATACAATTAGAAACATGCTAAGAAACAGAATGTATATTGGTGATATGGTGCAAAATGTCCACACAAAGAAAAGTTTCAGAGAAAAGAAAATAGTTAAGACTAATGAAGAAGATTGGATAATTGTTGAGGGAACTCATGAACCAATTATTGATAAAGATACTTTTGAGAGAGTACAAAATTTGTTAGATGCAAATTATAGACAACCTACACCAGAATATCAAAGAATTTTTAAAGGATTAATGTATTGTCATGAATGTGGGCACAAAATAGGCGTTGGTAATCCAAAAAGAGATAATCGTCCTATTGAAAAACAGTATGTTTATACTTATTGCAATTTTTATAGAAAAAATAGTGCCTATAACAAGTGTACTCCACATACAATGAACTACAATAATTTAGAAGAACAACTAATGGATATTATTTCTAATGTGTGTAAAAAATATATTGACTTAGTAGGGTATGAAGATATAGTTGAAAAAAGGAAGAAAACTCTATCAACATATACAGATACATTGGAAAAGAAAATTGGTAAATTAGAAATTGATATAAAAAGCATTGACCTAAAAATTGAAAAATTATATATGGATAGATTAGATGATATAATCTCACCTGATACTTATAAAAAATTGACAGATAAGTTCGAAGAACAGAAACAAAAGAAACAAAATGAAATAGATGAATTAAAATTAACTGTTGAAGAATATAAAGAAAAAAATTCTGTGGAGGATTTATTAGAAACACAAAAAATAGTAAAAGAATATCTTAAAACTAGAAAAAATCCACCAAGAGAATTAATTCTTAAAATTGTAGATAGAATTGAAATTCATCAAGATAAAACTGTAGATTTATATTTTAAACTAAAGCAACTGAATCAAGTTGTTTAAAAAAGGCAAAAAGTTATCACCAAAAACCATGACACATAAATTTTCAGGTAGTGATGAGGCAGGTAAAATAGTCATAAATGGTTCATATGATGTAAACTTATGGTATTCATATGATAACAATACTAAGACATCAGTAATAACAAAGAATATACCATATAAAGAATTAGTAACAGTCTCCCAAAAAGAAACTACTGATACATCAAAGAAAGATATAATAGTAAGATGTTTAAAAGGACCTAGTTGTATATCTGCTAAAGAAGATGGAAATAGTATCAATATCGATATAGAAAAAGAATTAGGAATAGAGATAGTCGGAGATACCAAAGTAAAAATAGCCATCGAAGAAGATGAAGAACCATGGGATGATATACCAGAAGAAGTAACTGAAGAAACAGAAAAAGAAATAGAAGAAAATATTGATCCTAACTATATTAAAGAAGAAAAGTAATCTTCTTTTTTTATGCCCTTCGTGCCTGTAGTCACTCCAGGGTTTTCTAATGCCTAAGGTCATTAGAAAAAAAGTTTAGAGCTAAACATCTCTAAACTTATTATTTCTTTCTTTTTTTACTTTCTAAATTAATTTGTGCATTAAGAATATCATCTTCAGTTAAATTTTCCATAATATTATTAAAGAATCTATAAATAGATAATTCCTTAGTTTCAGCATCAATATCTAATTCATCAAAAGCAAAATCATGTTCTTCCACCCATTCCATATTAATATAGCAAAGATTTCTAAGGCACTCATTAACCTCATTAATATTAACAATAATATCTTCATCTTTAATATCAAAAGTAAAATTTTTGATTTTTGCCATAGCTAAAAGTTTATTATAATTTGCATCCATCTCTCTATCATCAAAACTAGTCATACATTTAAATCCATTACTCAATACTATTTCATTAGCAATTCTACAAGTCTTCTTATAAGTTAAATATTTTTCTACCTTGTAGCAGATATAATAGTAAAGATCCTCTCTTGATAAAGCCATACTTAATTTTGCTAACTCTCTATTTAATTTAGCATTTTTACCCATAATTAACCTCCTTAAATTGCCTTTATAATAACATAATAATGGTATTTTTACAACAAAATATCCAAAAAAAGTACTTTTTATAAGAAAAACCAGTACTTTTTAGTTGACTTTCATAATATTATGTAATATAATTAATAACGAAACGGAAAGAAGATTATATTTATCTCACCTGATTACACATAGTAATAGGTAAAAGGCTGCATACTTTATAATACAATATATAATTAGTCTTTTTAATGGATAAATGGATACTTCTTTAGTATTCATTTTTTTGGAGGTGTTAGCTATAGCTACTTTAAAGGATAATCCTATCAATGAACAAATTAGATGTAAGGAAATGATGGTAATTGGACCAAACGGAGAACAACTTGGTGTAAAGAGTAAACAAGATGCTCTTACTCTAGCAGGATATGCTGGATTTGATTTAGTACTTATGAGTGATAGTGGTAATATGCCAGTATGTAAAATAATGGACTATAACAAATTCAAGTATGAAAAGAAAAAGAAAACCAAAGAAGCACAAAAGAAACAAAGAGAAGCAATGGTAGAAACAAAAGAATTCAGATTATCAGTAAATATTGATATTCATGATTTCAATACTAGAGTAAATAATGCAAAAAAAGCATTTGAAAAAGGCAACAAAGTAAAAGCAAGTATTAGGTTCAAAGGAAGACAAATTGCCCATCCAGAACTTGCAAAAGAAGTATTAGATAGATTTTATAATGAAGTAAGTGATGTTGCAGAAATAGAACTAAAACCTAGAATTGAAGGTAGAACAATGTTTATGCAACTTACACCTAAGAAATAGAAGGAGGATATTATGACAAAACTTAAGAAAAATAAAATGAAAACACATAAAGGATTAAAGAAAGTTTTAAATGTAAGACAAAGTGGATCAATTAGTAAATCAAGACAAGGTGTTTTACATAATACTGGTAAGAATAGTGCTGCTAGAGCATCTAGTAAGAAACAAGGATCTAGTTTAAACAAATCAGATTTAAAGAGAATTAAAGATTTAATATAGGAGGGATAATATGACAAGAGTTAAAGGTGGCACTGTTGCACGTGCTAGAAGAAAAAAAGTATTAAAACAAGCAAAAGGTTATTTTGGTAGTAAACATAGATTATATAAGACTGCTCATGAACAAGTAATGCATTCAGGAGTATATGCTTTTAGAGATAGAAAACAAAACAAGAGAAACTTTAGAAAATTATGGATTACAAGAATCAATGCTGGATGTAGAGAAAACGAAATCTCTTATTCAAGATTCATTGATGGATTAAATAAAGCAGGAGTAACAGTTAATAGAAAAATGTTAAGTGAACTTGCTATTGATAATCCTAAAGCATTTTCAGATTTAGTAACTATTGCTAAAGATGCTTTAAATGGTAAAAAATATACACCAAAAGAAGTAAAAGTAGAAACTAAAGAAGAAAAGAAACCAGTAGAAAAGAAAACTACTACTAAAGCAGCAGAAAAGAAAGAACCTGCTAAAAAAGCAGAAACTAAAACTACTGCTAAAAAGAGTACTAGTACAAAATCTACAACTACTAAAAAAACTACAACAAAAAAAGAGGAAAAATAATTTTTCTTCTTTTCTTTTTATCACTTCTATGATATATTAAAATTATGAAGAAGTTAGTGGAAGTAATATTAATAATATTGTTATGTGTAGGATGTACTCCTAATAAAGAAAGTGTAAGTACTAAAGAAGAAATAATAAATAATATTATCTCTTATGATAATAATTATGATTATGACTTTTTAAATTATATTTATAATAACTATGGAATAAATACTTTAGAAAATATAAATACTAGTTATAAAAATAATACTTATAGTTATAACGTTTGGCATGATTTAACAGGTAATTCACTAAAAGTATTAAAAGATTTATCAAATAATAATTTAGATAATACTAAAATAATAGATAAGAAAGGTGATATAACCTTAAGTTTTGTTGGAGATATATCACTAGCAGATAATTTTGATATCATGCCATATTATGATTCAAGAAACGAAGGAGTATATGGAATTCTATCTAAAGAAGTAGTAGATATCATGACTAGTTCAGATATAATGGTAGCTAATAATGAATTTACTATAAGTACTAGAGGTACTCCTCTTAACAAAACCTATACCTTTAGAGCAGACCCTAAAAGATTAAATATCTATAAAGAAATGGGTGTAAATTTAGTTAGTCTTGCTAATAATCATATCTATGATTATGGAATAGAAGCCTTTAATGATACCTTAAAATACCTAAAAGAATATGATATACCCTTTGTTGGAGCAGGCCATAATATTTCTGAAGCTAAAAAAAGTTTCTCTTATATAGTAGGTGGCTATAAAATATCATTTATATCTTCAACAAGAGCGGAAAAAAACATCATAACTCCTGGTGCTACCAGTGATAGTCCTGGCGTCTTTAGATGTTATGATAATACTCTTTTAAAAGAAACAATCAAAGAAGAAAAAGAAAAAAGTGATTATGTAGTATTACTAATACATTGGGGTAAAGAAGATTCTCATGAACTAGAAGAAGTAATAAAAGTAACAGGTAAAGAATATATAGATGAGGGAGCAGACCTAATTATAGGTAGTCATGCTCATTTACTTCAAGGTATGGAAATATATAATAATAAATTAATTGCTTATAATCTAGGAGATTTTATCTTTAATAGAGAAACTAAAGATACAGGAATATTATCAGTAACATTAAATAAAAAGGGAAATTTATCTTATAAATTTATACCATGTAAACAAGATAATTATAAAACATCTCTTTTAGAAGGTAAAGAAAAAGATAGAGTATTAAATAATATGAATAGTTACTCTATAAATGTTATCTTTAATAATGATGGTATTATCAAAACAGTAAATTAATTATTAATAAAATTAATAAACATTAAAATACTTATCTAAAAGACTATAAGGCTTAAGAAGAAATAAAGAAAAAAGTGAAGAAATATATAGTTTCTTCTTTTATTTTATACTAATTTTTGCTATAATGGAAAAGAAGGCAGTGATAAAATGGATACATCAAAAATAAGAAATTTTAGTATAATAGCACATATCGATCATGGAAAAAGTACATTAGCAGATCGTATTTTAGAATATACTGGTGAAGTAGATAAAAGACAAATGAAAGAACAATTACTAGATAATATGGATATCGAAAGAGAAAGAGGCATAACCATAAAATTAAATGCCGTAAGATTATCATATAATGGTTATATGCTTAATCTAATAGATACTCCAGGACATGTCGATTTTAGCTATGAAGTATCACGTTCACTAGCAGCCTGTGAAGGAGCAGTCCTAGTCGTAGATGCTACTCAAGGAATTGAAGCACAAACACTAGCAAATGTTTACTTAGCCCTTGAAAATAATTTAGAAATAATCCCCGTAATAAATAAAATAGATCTGCCTAGTGCCGATATACCTAAAGTAGAAAAAGAATTATATGATACCTTTGGCTTTACTAGTGAAGAAATAATTAAAGTATCCGCTAAAACAGGAGTAGGAATACCAGACTTAGTTAATGCTATCATAGATAGAGTGCCATCTCCTAAAGAGAGTAATGATAAATTAAAGTGTTTAATATTTGATAGTTATTTCGATTCTTATAGGGGAGTAGTAATATTAGTAAGAGTAGTTTCAGGTAAAATAACCAAAAAAACAAAAATAAAAATGCTAACTACCGGAGCAGAATATGATGTCGTATCTCTCGGGTATCATACCCCTTTTGAACATGAAGTAGAAGAACTAAAAGAAGGTGAAGTAGGTTTTATTACCGCATCAATAAAAAGCCTATCTTCCGTATCAGTCGGAGATACCATAACAGATGCTAACGATCCTACTGATAAAGCCTTACCAGGTTATAAACCAATGAAACCAATGGTCTACTGCGGTATATATCCAATCGAATCAAATAAATATCCAGCTTTAAAAGAAGCTATAGAAAAATTAAAACTAAATGACGCCTCATTAACATTTGAACCAGAAACCTCTAGTACTTTAGGTTTTGGTTTTAGAATGGGCTTCTTAGGACTGTTACATTTAGAAATAATCTCTGAGAGAATCGAAAGAGAATTTGGTATCGAAATAATAGCTACTACTCCGTCAGTAAATTATGAAATAAATTTAACAGATGGAAGTACAATCTTTATTGATAATCCTAGTATGATGCCTGATAAAGTAAAAATAAAAAATATCAAAGAACCATATATCTTTACCAATATCTTAGTACCTACTGATTATATAGGACCAATAATGGAATTATGTCAAGATAAAAGAGGTATCTATAAAAGTATAGATTACTTAGACACAACAAGAGTAAATATCCACTACGAACTACCATTATCAGAAATAGTATATGATTTCTTTGACAGATTAAAATCCTCTACTAAAGGATATGCCTCATTTGATTACGAAGTAATAGGCTATAAAGAAAGTGATCTAGTAAAGATGGATATCCTATTAAATGGTGAAGTAGTAGATGCTTTATCACTAATAGTACATAAAGACTTTGCTTATGATCGCGGTAGAAGAATGGTTGATAACCTAAAAAATATCATTCCAAGACAAATGTTTGAAGTACCAGTTCAAGCTGTAATAGGTAGTAAAGTAATAGCTCGTAGTGATATCAAAGCCATGCGTAAAGATGTCTTAGCTAAATGTTATGGAGGAGATATAACTAGAAAAAGAAAACTCCTAGACAAACAAAAAGAAGGTAAAAAGAAGATGAAAACCATAGGTAAAGTAGAAATACCTAGTGAAGCCTTCTTAAGTATATTAACAGATTATAAGAAAAACTAATATAATAATACTAGGAGGGTTTTATGAGTAGTAATAAAAATATATCCCGTAGGATAAAAAAAGAAATATTAAATAACGATTGTGATTATGATACATTATATAACGAATTACTAATGTATCCCGAAGAAGTATTATCAGGAATATTAAATTCCTATCTATATCTCTTTAGAAATATCACTACCATAAATAATAAAACATTATTAGAAGATCTAAACAGTCTTCTAAGTAACTATATTAAAAAAAATAAAAACAAAAAAGACTTAGAAAGAGTATATAACAAAATAGAAGTCTTTCTAAGTAATATAACACTAAGTTTTGACTTAGAAAAACTACTTCAGATTGAAGATTATTTATCAGAATTAATCAATCTACAAAATCAAAGTGTTATCAATAATAAAAAAAGAGCCAAAGGCGATAAATATAATTTTATGTTATTTCTTATCTTTGAAAAAAGAGATATCGAATTACTAGAAAAATATATCGAATTAAATATGAAAGAATTATTAATAAATAAAAGTATTATTACATCAGTATTTGCTAATATCATAGAACAATATCTAAAGATAGACGAAGATAACGAAATAAATATAAAATATTTTAATCGTGTTATAAATGTATTTTTAAGAGGTAAATTATATAATAAACTATTTAACGACTCTGAAGAAGATTATTTAAGAATATTAAAAACAAGTTCTAAAAACTTTGTTTGGGAACTAATTGATAAAATAGAAAATGAATTATATACAACTAAAGAAGAAGTAGCTAAAGATTATAATGTATCATTTATAATACCAAAATATGAAGAATATGTTTATTTACCAAACGGAAAGATAGATTTAACCCAAGAAGAAATCTTTACTATTGATAATGATGGAGATATGTGTCTAGATGATGCCATGTCAATAAAAAGAAATAATAATGGTACATATACCTTATTTATTCATTTAGCCAATCCAACCGCTACTATACCATATGAATCAAATACAATGCATGAAGCTTTAAAAAGAAATCATACTATTTATTTATCTAATAATAGTATCCCAATATTTGATAGGTATCTATCAGATAACATATTATCAATATTACCAAACAAAAATACCAATGCTCTAACAATAAAAGTAGGAGTAACACCAGATTATTCATTAGATTTAGATACCTTAGAAATAATACCTAGTATAATTAAAAATAAACATAAATTAACTTACCAAGATGCTGAAGAAATAATAACCAATACTGGATTATTACATGACGATTTAATACTAATATCCAAAATATTTGATAAACAAGCTATTGATAATCCACGCGTCAGAGCATATCATCAAATGAAAGAAAGAATAAATAATCAAAAAGAAGTGGATAGTGAAGCACCAATAGCTCATATGATGGTAGAACAATGTAATGTTTTCGCTAATAGTACAATTCATCTAATTGATAAAAGAGAACATTTAGGACTAATAATGCCATGGCGTGTTCAAAGAGAAGAAAATATTGAATTAATAGAAAAATATTTAGAACATGGCTCTTTTGATATAAATAGTAGTGGTCTTCAATTACTTCTAAAAAATTATATGACTAAGAGTAAGTATTCATATACCAATATAGGACATCAAGGCTTAGGAATAGATGGCTATGTAAAAATATCTAGTGCAGCTCGTCGTGCTATGGATGCATTAGCAGTCTATGTATTATATGATCTTTATATCAATAGAAGTACTGATGATTTAGATTCAAAATATTATTATTGGGAAAAAGAGATAAAATATTGGTGTGAATATGCCAATATTAAAGCAAGTGATAATATAACATTTATGGAACAATATAATTACTTAAGTAGTAAAGGAAAAATATTAGAAAGAAGGAAGTAAAATGCAGTTACCAAATATAAAAGATGCCAGAATAAGAACAAAAGAAAAAATAGAAGTATCTTATGATAAATATAAAGTACCAGAGTCTATTAACAATATAGGTCATAATAAAACCTATACCATTTTAACTTATGGATGTCAAATGAATGTCCATGATAGTGAGAATATATCAGGTATTATGGAAGACTTAGGCTATACCAAAGAAGAAAACTATGAAAAAGCTGATGTAATAATGATAAATACCTGTGCAATTAGAGAAAATGCCCAAAATAAAGTTGTAGGAATACTAGGTAGAATAAAGAAATTAAAAGAAACAAATCCTAATATCATTACCATAATTGGAGGTTGTATGCCTCAAGAAGAATCAGTATCTAATATGATAAAAGATAAATATAAATGGGTAGATATAGTACTAGGAACACATAATATATATGATATACCAACATTACTAGAAAATATAACAAAAGAGAGAAAACAAAATATTGAAGTTTACTCAGTAGAAGGAAGTATAATAGAAAACTTACCAGTAAAAAGAGATTCCAAAATAAAAGCTTGGGTAAATATTCAGTATGGTTGTGATAAATTCTGCTCATACTGTATAGTACCATATACCAGAGGTAAACAAAGAAGTAGATTACCTAAAGATATCCTAAAAGAAGTAGAAGAATTAAAAAACAAAGGTTATAAAGAAGTAACCCTTCTAGGGCAAAATGTTAATGCTTATGGTAAAGACCTAGAAGAATCATATACTATGGCTAATTTACTAGAAGATGTTGCCAAAACAGGAATAGATAGAATAAGATTTGTAACATCACATCCATGGGATTTCTCTAGTGATATGATAGATATAATAGCCAAATACCCAAATATAATGCCTTATATCCATTTGCCAATCCAATCAGGATCAGATAATATCCTAAAGAAAATGAATCGTAGATATACAATAGCAGAATATAAAAAATTATTCCATGAATTAAAAGATAAAATACCAAAAGTAAGTATAACTACTGATATAATCGTCGGTTTTCCAGGAGAAACAGAAGAAGACTTTGAAGAAACATTAAAAATATATAACGAATTAAAATATGATTTAGCCTATACCTTTATCTACTCTCCAAGAGAAGGAACACCTGCTGCTAAAATAAAAGATGATGTTCCATTAGAAGAGAAAGAAGAAAGATTGCAAAGATTAAATAAAGTAGTAAATAAATATGCTAGAGAGAATAATGAAAAATATAAAGATAAAATAGTACCAGTTTTAATTGAAGGATACTCAGATAAAGGTGGTAAACTAATGGGTTATACCGACACAATGAAATTAGTTAATGTACTAGGAGACCCTTCTAATATAGGAAGTATTAAACAAGTACATATAACAGAAGTAAAAACATGGTCTATGGAAGGGGAAATAGTTAGTGGAAAGTAGTATAGAAGAATTATTTAATGCTATAAATAATTCTGATGAATATAAAGAATATAAACAAATAGTAGATATAATTGAAGAAGATAATGATATTAAAAACTTAATTGAAGAAATAAAAAAACTTCAAAAAGAAGCTACATATTTAGAATATCATGAAGATAATAAGTATAAGGAAATAGATAGTATTATCAAAGAGAAAACTAAAGAATTAAATAATAATTCTAAGTATCAAGAATATTTATCTAAATTAAAGAAATTTAATAATACCTTACTTGCTTCTTCTTCATTACTTGAAGATTATATAGATAGTAAAGTTAGTATTTAATTTTATTATCTTTTAAATGTATTTTCATATTTTCTCCCTAGGAAGAAAAACGAAGAACGCATAGACTAGAATCCCTCTATTTATCCAACTTTTAAATCCACTTCTTGAAACACCAAGTATTTGAGTTACAGCTCTTAAAGAAACAGTTTTAATACCAGTACTTTCTTCTATATATTCTTTAATAGCTTCATAGAGGACATTTACTGGCTGCTTACTATGCTCATTGCTTTTTTTAATATTTCAACGGCATCTTTTAAATCTATATTTTCTTTATCGTTCTTTGTATCATCAAATTATTTACATCATCCTTTTTAGAAATATTTCTGTTTAACTGGTACTAAATTTATACTAGCACTATAGGATTAGAAGCATAATCAAGAACATCTTTTAAACTGTACTTAACTGCCCATATAGAAGTTGTTGCCATTATATATCGACCACCTTGTAGCATACACATGATAACAGCACCACATAAGGCACCTAATTCAAATACAACAAATAGTTTTATATACTCCATAATTCATTTCTCCTTCATGGGGTATTAGGGGGATTTCCCCTAACAGGCTGACTTTTGACGGCAAAAGTCCTTGCTTGCTACAATTCAGGACATAGAAATAAATCTCTTTTATAAAGAATTTTAATTGACCATACGAAAGATCATTATCTAACATATTCATCTTTCTTTTTCATTTTTTCTATGGCCTTAAAATCGGTTTATACATAATTTTCTTCATTAAGAATGATTCCCTGATCATGATATTTCTCTTTTAATTTCTGTAAAGCTTTCTGTTCATCTTTGTCTTCAATCACTTCCTGATATTGCAATATTTCTATAATTTCAACTTTAAATTTCATCTTTTTATTATCCTCCATTATTTAAACCATCAAAAAAATAATCAGTATTTTTTCAAGTTTTTCATACTGATTCTTCAAATTATTTAAATCTTTGAGGTGTAAATTAATGAGATTAATTTCTTCATCTAACTGATTTCTTTTATTGAGTTTTATTTGTTTTTGCGATTTTAACTTTTGAATTTCTTTTATATTTTTCTTTATCAATTGATTCAACTCCATTCTTTATTCATAAAAAAAGAACAACTCTCTACAAAGCTGTTCTTATAATTCCAAACTTATTTTAAAAAAGCATATCGTCTACATAATCTTTAGTATAATCAGTAGCAATTAAATTCATTCCAGTCAGTGACTTAATAAGTTCTCTAATTTTTAATTCACTTTGATAACCACTAAATCTTTTTTTCCATTCAAGAATATATTGATATATCATATTTTCAGTCACCTCATGATAAGTTTCTTTTAAACTATCAAATGAAAATAAAATAGTCGTAATCAATTCTGCTTGATTTGTATCCTTCACCCTTTTAAATAATTGAAACGTTTTATTTACATTTTCTATATCTTTTTGTGAATATAATGATTTATCTATCTTAAAATCCTTACTCACTGTTATAAGCATCATTTTTCCATATTCTTTTTCATAAATTAAATTATTGTTTGAAAGAATTGTAATTATTTTCTTTATATCTGCACTGTATGGACCATATGTTCCTTTTGAAAATTCCACACCTATATCAGTCCCATATCTTGATAAAACATAACATATTTTTTGAAAAATTGTTCTTCCTACTTTAATGTTATATTCAGATTCTTCTAATTTCTTTATAAGCTGTAATACCAGTAGCCAGTTATTATTTATTTTCTCATAAATAACACCTGTTTTATTCACCTTATTTTCATTAACCAATAAAAACTCAACCTGTAATTTACTTTTTTCTGTTCCAAAAGGTGCATAGATTTCAATATCTATTGGCAGATCTTTTAAAGATTGATACATGAGTGGTCCAACAGTTTCCCAATCAAGTCCACCATTACCACAACCTAAAGGAGGAAATGCAATAGATGTGATTTTTAATCTTTCATAATTTTGAATAAACCAATTTAATCCTTCTTGAATATATTCAAGCTTAGAAGGAGAACGCCAATGTTGTTTTGTTGGAAAGTTTAAAATTTTTACAGAATTATCTTCATAATAAGGATATAAATAACCTGTATGAATTAACTTTTTAGTACACATATCCTTATATTCTTCAAACATTTTTGGATATCTGTCTTTATAAATTTTAGCAATTCCTTTACCCATGACACCAACACAGTTAATAGTATTAACTAGGGTTTTCATCTCTGATTCAAAAATATCTCCTAGTTTAATTCTAATCATATGACTGCCTCCTTTCTATTGAAAAAATAATTCTTTACGAATAATCACTTGAATATTTAAATTCAAATCCTCTACTTTTTGTTTTGCATTTTCATTACAAACAATAACACCTATCAAATATTCTACGGGCACTTTATTGAGAACCAAAACCTCTGCACATTGTATTTGTTTATTTTCATACTGTTCTAATGGGTTATCACTCGTCCAATATTTTGCAAAAACTTTAGAAAATTTAATATATCTTTTGCCTTTATCAGCTGATTCAAAAGCTGCCAATTCTGATGCAGCATTACGATCTGATACAACAGTTCCTTCTAAATCAAGAACTCTTTTATCAACACAAACAATACATAAATCATCTATTTTTTTATGATTTATTAAGTAATACATCATTGGATTTCTAGGATTAAAATATAAATTAGCATAATCATGGAGCATTCCATGATTTGGAATTCTTTTATCATCACGTCTTTTTTGAACATCTGGATTTGATAAATCCGTTGAAGAAATATCACGTATTAATTTTTCATTTTTAGATAATATTCCATGTTGAAATATACTTTTGAGATTTCTTAAGTCATTAATATTAAATAAAAATTTAACAATACTATAACTTTCCGAAATTAAATTCATGATATTTATCCTCCCATTGATATTTCTTTCCAATGAATATTATCTCATGTTATATCTTTCTATTCAAGCAATAAAAAATGATAATATCAGAAAAAACATTGTTATGCTTGACCTCTATTTTATCTTAAGTAACTCTTTTTGACTTATCAATTTTTATATGAATTTTTAACTATTTCATCAAATATTTTTTCATTTCTCTTTAATAATTCTAAATTTCTTTGTGATAAACAATATATTTTTTCTGACAGTTGTTCTTTACACAAATATCTTTCAAGAATATGTGCAAATGCATAAATTGCATGATAATCCTCATATTTTTCAGATAACAATGGATTTTCTTGATTTCTTTTGTAATTCTTTCTTTTCTTAATTTGGTTTTACTTGGAACTCTTTTCAAATAATCATAGAATCCTGATCTGCTTACATCTAATTTTTTCAGCACACTAGAAACAGAAACAGTAGAATCTTTTTGCTTTTCTTCCTTAACTGCTTTATAAATATCTGTTTTATTTATTTTCCCAGTATGCCAATGGCCTTTTTTAACACTTCTAACGCATCCTGTGTATCTTTTAATTCTTTTCTTAATCTTGCAATTTCTTTAGCCTCATCACTAGAAAAATTACCGGATCCTCGAGATTCAATTTTATTGCCATTGTTGTTTGCATCTTTTATCCATTTATGAATTGTACTGTCTGCAATACCAAATCTTTTAGCAATAGAAACTTTGGATTCTTCAGGATGTTGGTTAGCATAATCTACAACACCTTGTTTAAATTCATCATCAAATACTGGTTTTGTCATAGTCTTTCTCCATTTCTTTTTTTACTTATGACATTGTACCAAATGATGTTTAATTCTTCCATTTAACTTGTACAGTTTTTATACTAACATCAGCCGCACCTTCAGTTCATATTTTGTTTCGGCCTGATATTTCGTCTACAGGATTTCTAGCTTCCATGACGCATTTCAAGTTTATAGTTAACTATCTTGAACAATCATTTGTAAATAGAAAATTTCATGTTCCTGTAAACATGACATATAAGCGACTGCCTGTCGCATAAAAAATTGAGGATTCATTCCTCAATTTTATATTATGAAAATAAAAAGATAACAATTCCTAGAACAACAAGAACAATTCCTGTTGCTCTATTTAAGGTTTTAGGAGTTGCTTTATTCGCAAATAAAGCAGCAATTCTTGCCCAAATAAGAGTAAAGATAATACATAAAATCCATACTGTTAAATTAGGAAGCCCACCAATCATAAAATGTGAAATAGCTCCGGTAAGGGCTGTAAAGGTCATAATAAAAACACTCGTACCTACTGCTGTTTTAAGTTCATATCCCATGACTGTTGTTAAGATAAGAAGCATCATCATGCCTCCACCTGCTCCAACAAAACCGCAAATAAAACCTATACAAGTTCCACAAATTATAGATTGGATTGCTCTTTTTTTAGAAGAAACATTATTCATCGCCTCTTTCGTTGTCATTACTGGTCTAACAATAAATTTAACTCCTAAAATAAAAGTCATAAAAACTGAAAAACTTCCCATTGTTGAAGATGGTAAAAGACTTGCCGCATAACTACCTACTACCGTAAAAATAAGTACACTTACCATCATCAATAAACCATTTCTAATATCTAAATTTTTATTTTTTCCATAAGTATAAGCTGAAACCGCACTGGCAAGGACATCTGATGACAAAGCAATACCTACTGCCATATAAGGGTCCATTTTCAAAAAAGCAATGAGCATTGGGCTAATAACAGCAGCCGCTGACATTCCTGCAAAACCTGTTCCTAGACCTGCTCCCATTCCAGCAAAAAAGGTTACAAGAATAATAAATAAAATATTTGTTTCCAATTTATTTTTCCTCCAATAAACAATCTATATTTTTTTCCATAAGTTCTAATGTTTCTTTAAATATCTTTTGATGCTTTTCATCAATATCTGAAAAAAGTGAAGAAAAGAAATGGTTTTGAAACGCTTTTCCTTTTTTTATAACATCATTCGCTTTTTTATTCAAAACTAATTCAACTTTTCTTCGATCTCCTGGAACATCTATCCTAGATAAATATCCTTGATCAACTAACTGATCCACATGAATTGAAACAAGGTTTGCTTTGATTTTTCTTATTTCCACAATATCTTTAGCATGTTTATATTGAGGGTTATTTCCCAAAAACATCAAAATATCAAACCCTGTTTGCTTTAGATGAAATTCATTACAAAGATCTTTACATTGTTGATGATAAGCAAGTTCTAATTTTCTAGCAAAATCAATATTCATATTATCACTTCCTTCATTTTTAGATAGTTCATTTTTGAACTATTTTAATAGATAACTTTATAAATGTCAAATATTTATATAAAAAGCAACTCATTCGAGTTGCCATCATTTATTTTATTCAATTCTCTTTTTTTTAATATAAGTTAAAACAACTAAACTTCCTATCAATAATAAAACAACACCTATAATATTTTCATCATCCCCTGTTTTTACTTTTTTAACTTCTTGTTTATTTTCAGCTTTTACTACTGGTTTTACTGTTTCTTGATTATTTGATGTTGAATCATTCTTTTTATTATCATCTTTTGTTTGTTCTTTGATGAGTAAAGTTGTTGTAGCTATACCATCTTCAAATGTTACTTTTACATGATGTGTTCCTACAGCAAGTGTATTTAAATACATATCATCAAAAGTAATAATTGTAGAACCTTTTGTTACTTTATAATGTACTTTATCAACTTCTTGATCATCTACTTCTACTTTTACATTTTCTGTATATTCATGATCTATTCTTATTAAAATATCTTTTCCACTTTCTTTAACAAAAGTTTCTCCTTCACCTTCAATAACTTTATAAGAAATATTTTTCTTTACAAGTCCTTCAATAGCTTTATTAATTGCATCTGCATAACCATCTACTGTTGTTTGTTCCGTAATATTCTTTCCTTCTTCTACTAATGCAAGTGCATCTTTTAAGGCTTTTACTGTTTCATCTGTATAGATACTTAAATCACTTGGTACTTTAGCTTTTGCTTCATTGACTTTTGTATAATCAGCATCTTTATATTTTAATTCACTTATTGCCTTATTAATTGCATCTGCGTAACTATCTACTGTTACTTGTTCTTGTTTACTTTTTGCATGATCAACTGCATTAATTGCATCTTCTACAATAGAATAGTTAGAATATAAATTAGCATCTATTTTTTGAGCATTCGCAATCGCTTCATTTACTTTTGTGTAATCAGCTAAAATATTTAATTTATCCCATATAAATGTTGGATGATTAATTCCTACTACCCATTCAATTCCTGTACTTGCATTATTTCGAAGATCAGTAAGTACGTTAGCAGAAGAAAAATTAGAACTTTCTCTTCCACAGATAGACTGATCAAAGTTTGGATCTGCGGATGCAGTACCTGCATCCCAGTCTACAACAAGTTTTACAATTGCATTATAATTATTATCCGGATCATCAAGTGCTCTATCTGGCCAAATACAATTTGTAATATTAGCTACTGCAACAGCTGCAATCCAAGTGATATTGCCTGGTTCTGCACAATTAATATTTTTTGTCGCTACCATACAATTTTTAATTATTACACCTGGATTCCCATTAAAATCAAAATTTGCGCCGAGAATGCCACCGACAGCTGAATAAATATTTTGGCAAGAAACAGAACCTCCAAACCAGCAATCGATAATTTGTGAACTACTCTCAGAGTTTTCCCATTGTCCAATTAATCCTCCTACAGTATCGACACTATCCTCGCTAGGTTCAGTACTAATAACTGTAGCATTTGAAGCACAACCTTTTACCTGTGTACTCCAAGTGCATTGCCCTATTAAACCACCTAGCATCTTATCACCAACATCATTTTCAATTTTTCCACTTGTATAACAGTTTTCAACTATACCACCATTGACCCAATCTGCCAAAATACCAGCAAGTAGAGAACAATCATTCGAAACAATATCAGCATTCGTAACCATCAAATTTTTCACAATTCCACCAGAAGATATAACGCCAAACAATCCATTTCGTGTTAAATCTTCTCCTGTATAGTGATGATACAAATTCATTATTTTGTGATATTGACCATCAAAAGTACCGCCAAAATATTGACTAAAATTACTACCATTTCCAATAGATATCCATTGATGCCCTGAAAGGTCCAAATCATTATCTAAATAGATCGTTTTATCTTTAAATAATATATTACCATTGACTAGTTGAGCCAACCCCGCAAGTTGTTCTGCGGTTGTAATATGATATTCACTATCTACTTCATGCCCGACATACCAACTTGTATCAGCTGTCCCATCCCATATATCTACTGCTTCTACCGCAAATACATTCATAGGCACAAATGACACAACCATGGATAATGATAATAATACTGCAACCATTATTTTCTTAATTGCTTTCATACGCTTTCCTCCCAATAATTATTTTCAATGATACCTGCAGTCTCAAATTAAATTATTAAATAATTGCTGTCTTTTAACAACAATTATCATTTTTATTGAGACTACATATCTCTTCTATATTTATTATATTTTCTTCTATTTTGTTTGTCAATTTTATGCAAAATAAGTTTTTTATAAGCATATTGCAAAATATCGCCCCTCATGGGACGATATTTATTTTAATCTATTTTCTTTTTTCTAATATAAGTTAAAACAACTAAACTTCCTAACAATAATAAAGCAATACCTATAATATTTTCATCATCACCTGTTTTTACTTTTTTAACTTCTTGTTTATTTTCAGCTTTTACTACTGGTTTTACTGTTTCTTGATTATTTGATGTTGAATCATTCTTTTTATTATCATCTTTTACAGGTATTTCCACCACATTTGATTCAATAATAAATTCAGTAGATGCACTTCCTGTTGTTGAATTAATACTTATTGTATGTTTTCCAACTGATAAAGTATTTAAATAATCACTTTTTAATGTGATAATCGTACTTCCTTCTTTAGATACATAATTCTTTGAATCAATTATCTTACCATCAATAGATACACTTACAAAATCAGAATAATCTGCATCTGAAACAAATACAAAATCTATTTTGCTATCTTTTTTCCATTTACTATTTTGACCTTTTATAATTTTAGGCGTTTTGATATTTACCATTCTTTCATATCCACAAACATTACAAACAGTATCTTTATCATCATCAAATATATGTTTCGATTCATCTTTATGATTATGACATACTGTACATTCTTGCCAATGAATTTCTTCATTATTCATCCATTTTGTAGAATAATTATGTTCTAATAAATCACCATATTCTTGATTACAAAGTTCACAAACAGCTTTTTGTATGCAAGTAGCTTTTCCACCTGAATGATTTGTACAAGTAATTTGCCCATTATTTATAATTGTGCCATTTACAACAACCGTACCATTGTTCGTAAATTTAGCTTTATCGGGAATTGTTAATGTTGTTCCTTCTGATATTATTAAAGTTTTTTCAGATGAAACCGTTTCTTCACCGATTACAGTGACATTACCAATAACTTTACCATCATTACCATTGAAAAGAACACTATCATTAATAGAATCATAAGATTCATCTCCTGTTGTTGTTATCCAAGATTGATTAATTGTTGTTGTTTTTCTAGCTTTTATTCCTCTTTTATCTTGTGGAGCATTAGCTTCTACTTTACTGTTTTCTATAGAAAGATTACCTCTTGTAAAGATTGCGATATCACCTGTACTAGTTGCATTAATTGTACTATTTGAAATAGATAAAGCATTTTTTCCAAATAAAGCAGGATAGTATCCTTCAGCTTCAATTTGTGCATTTTCAATTTTTAAATTATTCGCATAAATACCGTTGCTTTCTTTACTTACTACCTTAATAGCTCCACCATTAATTTCTAAATCATTATCTACGCTTAAAGCAGCATCATAGCCTTTAGCCACTACTTTAGAATTTCCAAGCACTTTCATAGGAGAAGAAGAAATAATTCCAAAACCAGCATATTTTCCTGTTGATGATTTTGCTTCCGCTTCTAAATAACTATTATCTTTTAAAGTTATAGGTGCACCAAATGATTCTAGTCCTGAAACAGAATATTCCGATGGCGTTTCAGGATCATCTTGTAAACAAATAAGTTTCGCGTTATCTTCTAATAAAACCGAATGAGTTGTATCCCCATTCTTTACTCCCAATTGTAAAGGCGCGTATGTTCCATTTCCTGTATATGTAAGAACCGCATTTCCTGATATCACACATTTTCCATTCCATTCAGCCGAATTTCGTGCCACATTTACATTGATTGTTGTATCCGTAACATGAAGTGCACTATCCATATAAGATGTTTTTTGTGTTACAGTAAAACCTTCTGTATTCAATACTCCTGATCCATATATAGTTAAATCATTAGCTGAAATTCTTTTTAGTTTATTATTTGTATCTTTAGGCACTTCAACTACCATCTTCACAGGGCTATTTTGTACTATAAAGCCCCCATTACATACTAAATTATTAAGTTTTAAATAAAAAGCTTGATCAACTTCATTAGGATTATTACTTCCCCAAAAATTAATTTGTTTATCAGTCGTACCTGTCAATTCATAATTAACATCTCTTTTACGAATATTAATGCCTGTATCTGTAATTTTATAGTTTTCATTTTCAACATTTGCACCTCCTACATCAATGACGATTGGTGCATTCGTTGGTGTTACCGCCATTACTGAAACTGGCGCTAATAGTAGCATAAAGCAAAATGTTACAAGCATTGTAATGAGTTTCTTATTCATATTTTTTCCTCCTTCACCATTAAATGTTGATACCGCATGTCTCATATAAAACTAATAAATAATCGTTACTTTAAATTGAGCAAGCAACGTTTTTTTGAGACCACAAGTCTCATCTATCTATAATATACTTCTTTCCCTCTTATTTGTCAATTTCACATACAAAAATTATATGCAAAATAAAAACACCAACTTAAGAATATAATCTTAAAGTTGATGTCTCTTTTATTTTTTCATCCATGTATGGGGACAATCTTCATCATAATCTATTTCACCATATGCTTTAAAGCCTAGTTTTTCATAGAAGCCTTTTGCTTGTAGTTGTGCATGTAAACATACTGTTCCTTTTAATAATGAACAAGCACTTTGTACAATATATTGTCCTACTTTTTTACCTCGATATTCTTTAATAACTGCTATTCTACCAATGACATTGGCATGTAAAGAATCATCATAATAATAGCGACATGTTCCAATGGGTTTATTTTGATCAAAGACAACTAGATGTCTACATTCTTGATCTAAATCATCAAATTCATCTTTAAAGCCTTGTTCTTCCATAAAGACTTTTATTCTAATATCTTTTGCTTCTTGAGGTAATTGTTCATAAATTTTATAATTCATAGACTTCTCCTATAACAACATTGTTGCAACAACAATTGGAATAGTAATAACTGATAATAAAGTTGAAACAACAATATTTTTTGTTACGATTTTGACATTTGCATTATATTGTGTTGCAAGCATTAATACCATTGATCCTACTGGCATAGCATTAGTAATGATTGTAATGTTTGCATAGTAAGGATTGATATGAAGTAAACGACAAACTATCATTGTCATAAATGGTACAATTATTAAACGTACAAAAGCAAAGACATAACTACGCCAATCTGTAAAACTATCTTTAATTGGGTAAACTGCTAATGATGAACCAATCATCATCATTGAAAGTGGTGCTGTCAGTGAACCAATACTATTAATGGTATCCATTAGTACACTTGGAAGTTGCATATCAAATAAGTAAATTAAGATTCCTATAAAAATCAAAACAATTCCTGGTGTAAGTAATTGTTTAAAATTTAATTTAAATTCACTATCATCACTTTTTGTAAGACACAAAATCGCATAGGTATACACAAAGAAATTAAATGCCATGTGAATAAGCGATGCGTAAAAAACAGCTTCTTGTCCAAAGACATCTAATAAAACAGGATATCCCATAAATCCTGTATTCGCAAAAACAACCATACATTCATAAACAGGCCAATCTTTTTTAGGAAATGGGAAGATACGATTTATAATCTTTCCAAGAATAATAAATCCTATGTACATTAAAATACCTGCCCCTATCATTAAAAAGACAATACTTTTATCATTTCCTTCTACTCCTGCAATAGAACTAATAATAAGCATTGGTGATGCCACATTGACAATTAATGCTGATATTTTTTTATTTGTATATTCATCAAAGATATGACATTTAAATAAAACAAATCCTAAAACAAGTAATAAAAATAATTTTAACATCGTTTGGAAGACAACCATGATGTCCATAAAATCCCCTCCTAAACCTTTACCATCTTATCATATTTCTTTTTATGCTCAATTCATTTTCATATTATAAAAATAATTCATTAAAGCTTGACTATCATAACAAAAAAATTGTAATAAATGGTCAATTCCCAAATTATTACAATTTTTTAGATAAATATCTTTAATTAATAAAAATCTTTCTTTGTTTTCTTGATTTTTAAAAAGAATTTTCCTAATCCAATAAAAATAATCAATAAAACTACAATCATATAAAATGTCCCAATTCCTAATGTTTTAGAACCTAATAAAGATAAATCAAAACCAAACCATCCTGTAGAAGCACCATAGTTTAAAAAATTATAGGGTGCTAACATATCGCCATACCAACGTACACGAAATACTTGTCCTAGAATAATAACATAACCAACATAAACAAGCGGTGGAATAACCGAATAAAAGACATGTCTTTTTTCAGGAAGATATTTTTCACTAAAGAAAATAAAATCAATGATTGCTAGAACTGGGGTTATAAAATGTACACATAAACTTCCTGCACCATTATTTAAATAAGCACCGATAAAACCATGACTATTGGTTGGTGCTAATAAAAGCAGATAGACAAAGAATGTAAGGGTAATGGATATTGTTCCCATAAATTTAATCAAATACATTCCTTGTGAAATATATTTTGTTTTCTTTAAATCATAAATCAAAAAGATTAAAAGACAAAGATCAATAAAGATATTTGATAAATTCGTAAAGTACGTAAAAAACATCCAATGATCTAAAGATTGCAACATTCCATAAACAGAAGAAAGTATTGCAATGAATTTTATAATTAGAGAAATCTTTCTTTTCATTTTTATCACCGGCAACACTATAACATATTATATTTTGAAGTTCAAAAGTTTTTAATACTTTCTTTTTTGATAAATACGTATTCCTAAAATAATCAATCCTAAAGAAACAAACGAAACAACTAAAGTAAGTAACATATTTTGTGTAAATCCAGCTACTAAATAACCTATAAAACATGCACTTGAAACAATTAAAGCATATGGAATCTGTGTTGTAACATGATATAAATGATTACATTGTGCTCCTGTTGAAGCCATAATTGTCGTATCAGAGATAGGTGAAATATGATCTCCACAAACTGCCCCCGCTAAAATAGATGCAATAGAAATAACTAACATTGTTGAACCTTCTGGAAATAAAGAGGTTGCCATAGGAATTAAAATACCAAACGTTCCCCAAGATGTTCCTGTTGAAAAAGATAACCCCGCTCCAACAACAAATAAACATGCCGGTAGAATTGCGGTTGAAATTGAAGCTGATTGTAATGTATTATAAACAAATGTTCCAGCCTGTAATTGATTTGATACAAGGTCCCCTAAAGACCAGGCAAGTACAAGAATTAAGATAGAGGGTACCATAGCTTTAAACCCTTCTGGAATACATTCAACAAATTCATTATAAGAAACAACTTTACGAGGAATATAAAGAACAAAGACAAAAATAATAGTAAAGAATGTTCCATAAACAAGTCCTCTTGATGCTTCACATTGACTAAAAGCCGTAATTAAATCTTTTCCATCAAAAAAGCCACCTGTATAGATCATCCCAACAATACAACTAAAAATTAAAACAATAACAGGTAAAATAAGATCTATTACTTTACCATTTTTATTATAAGAAATTTCTTCACCAGTTTGATAAGAATCATCCCCAAAATGAATATCACCTTCTTTAGCGGCAAGCTCATGTTTTCTCATTTTACCTACAAGAAATTCACTTTTTATAACATAACATACCATTACAACTGTAAGAAGGGCATATAGATTAAAGGGAATCGTATTTAAAAAGAGTTGAAATCCATCTCCCGAAGTATAGCCACTGACAGCAGCAGCCCATGATGAAATTGGTGCAATAATACAAATAGGTGCTGCTGTACTATCAATAATATAAGCAAGCATTGCACGAGAGACTTTAAATTCATCGGTAATTTCACGCATAACACTTCCTACTGTTAAACAGTTAAAATAATCATCAACAAAGATCACCACACCTAAAACAAAAGTAGAAAAAAGTGATTGCTTTGAGGATTTCATTTTCTTCTTTGCCCATTTTCCATAAGCTTGACTTCCCCCACTTTTAGTCATTAAAGTCACAATCATTCCTAGCATCACTAGAAACATTAAGATACCAATATTAGAAGGTTTGCTCAAGCAATTAACAACCGTATCAAATAACAAATTCATACTTTCTACAATATGAAAGTTCGTTAATAAAAGTGTCCCTGTCACAATACCTAATAATAAAGATAGATATACTTCTTTGGTTTTTAACGCAAAAACAATCGCAATAATTGGCGGTAATAACGCCCATACTGTACTTACAAAATTCATCTTTTCCTCCATAAAAAAAGCACTTTGAGGCAATCAAAGTACTTACATACAAGATAGCTCTCCACTAAAAAGTGACAAGAAATTACATATTCTATAATTTCCCAGATAAATAAAAGTTGGTGCTTTTATTCTCTTCGGCACGTTTCCCTTTCCTCTTTAACTGTCACCAAACATTATTAAAGAGTACTCTTGATTCATGCACCTCTACCATTTATTCATTTTTCTTTCAAAGAATATCAAACTCTTGTTATAAAGTCAATTAAATTGTTTCTATTTTAATACAAAAAGCCAGATTATGTTCTGGCTTCTGTATGACTATATTTCTATTTTAATGCTTTTTTCTTTTTTAATGCGATAATTGCGATAAATGATACTAAGCAACAACCAATGAAGATTTCAACTGGTGCTTGATCACCTGTTTTTGTACTCTTTTGAGTTGTTGTTTGTGCATTTTTAGTAGTTTCTTTATTTGTATTTGACACACCTTCAACACTTTCGTTTTTCTTATTATCTACATTTGTTTGACTATCTTTATTTTCTGTACCAGTATTTGGTTTTTGATTATCATCACTACCTGTTCCTGGGTTTGGTTTTTCATTATCATCTTTTCCTGTTCCTGGATTTGGATTTTCGTTATCATCTTTTCCAAAATTTGATTTAACAACTGTAAATATTGTATCTACATTTCCAGCAGTTGTTTGAATTTCTACTTTATGTTCTCCACTACTTAAAGTTTTTAAATATTCATTAGTTAATACAACTTTTGAATTACCATTGACTGCTCGTGAAATATTTTCAATTGTGTAGTATTTTGTATCAATTTCTTTTTCATCTACCAATACTTTTTGAATATTTCTTGCAGATACATTGATTGTAATTTCTAATGGCTTTGATTCATTATATTCTAACTTAGTATTTTCACCACTTACAATAACTGCTTTTTCATAACCATTAATAATAGCTTTACCTACTTTTCCACCAATTGCTGGATAAATAACATCTACTTCCTGATATTCTTCTGAGATTTTTTCTTTTGGATCAACAAATTCCCATCCATCAGGTAATTTAATTGTTTCTAATGTGCTACCGATAGCCCCATTTAATTCTAATTGTGATTTTGCTAAATCTTTTTCAAAAGTTCTTTCTTCAACAGTAAGTGAAACTTGTCTTCTTGTTCTTGCACTAACTGTATCTCCTTCTTTATAAGCTGTATAGTATAAATTATATGATCCTGGTTTTAATGATTTTAGTGATTCTGTATCATTTTTTCCTGTACATAATAGTGATACATGTGTGTTTCCACCAACATTTGTGAACATTGGTTCGTCATTAATAGAATAATCGACTATGCTTTCCTTATCAGAAGTAATTCCAGCTAATAAATCTGGTGTTTCACCTTCTGTCATTGTCACATCTTTTTCACCATTAATTTTATAAGCATTTGCATAGAAAGTATCTGCATCTTTTTGTTGTTGCTCATTTCTAGCATAGCGAACATAATCAACTTCATATTTTGTTCCTGCTAAGTTTTCACCTGCAGCACCAGGCCAAGCCCCACCTAAAGCCAAATTAAATTCAATATATTGTGGTCTATCAATACATTCTAAAGCTCTTTGATCATCACTATAATCAACTGTTCTAACAATTTGATCATCTACATACCATTCTATTTTACCTTTAGACCAATTAATTCCAAACACATGATAATCATCATTGAAAATTCCACTTGGTAGTGTATAGCAAGTACCATGTCCAGCATACTTTCCATCATCTTCACCATTAGTACCATAATGAAGCGTTTGATAAACTTGTCTATTACCATTAAACCCACCAGCAGTTCCATTACCAATTAATTCCATGATATCTATTTCACCACTATCAGGCCATCCAATACCTTGAGCAATGTTACCATCTAAATGAAAATCAGAACCTAATGTCCAAAATGCTGGGAATACTGCTTGACCTTTAGGTAATTTAGCTTTCATTTCAATTCTTCCATATAAGAATTCTTGTTTACCATGAGTTCTTACACTTCCTGAATCATAAATAACTTTTCTTGTTGTATCTCCTTGTGTTACTTCATATTGATCTTCTGTTTTTCTATTTGTTGCTTTAATAACTAAATTTCCATCTTCAAGATAAACATTATCTTTACTATTTGTATAATGTTGTTGTTCTAAACCACGGATATGTCCTAATTCATAACCCCAATTATTTTTATCTAATTCAGTTTCATTAAATTCATCAGCCCATACAAGATTATAATTGTCATCTTCATTTCTAACTTCTGTCAATGAAACATCATCAACAAATACTTTTCCTCTATATGTAGCATCGCTTGTTGATTCCGTCCATTTCATGAAACAAACTGTTAAATTTGCAGTATTTGCATCTCCAAATATGCTTTCTTCATTTCCTGTATCAATATTTAGTTCTACATCTTGATATTGTCCTTTATTTTCTTCTGTACATTTTACTGTAACTTCATTGCCATTTACAAGATTTTGTGCGTTCTTTTTTAAGTTGACAAACATTGTTTGTCCTACTTCTGTTAATTGCACTTTAGCTTTTAATTTATATTTTGTATTTTTCTTTAAATTAACATATTGGTAAATATTCGCATTTCCACTATTTTCTGGTAAAAAACCACACCAATTTCCTTCATTAGCACATCCTGGATATTTTGTAAATTGGGCATTTGTAACATCCCATGATGTACGACTACTAATTTGATAACCTGTCGAAGGATTATCTCCATCTTCAAAAGAACCGTTTTTAATAAGTTCTCTATCTAATTCTATTAAATCTTGTTTACCATTTGGTAAAACAGTAAGAATAACCGTTCTTCTTGTGGCTGGTTTTGTAGAATCTGTACTACTTCTTGCTGTGTAGTATAAATTATATTTCCCAGGTCTTAATTTCTTTAAACTTTGTTTATCATTTTTACCTGAGCATACTAAATCAACCGAAGTTAAACCACCTTTTGTTTTAAATGAATATTCATTATCAATAGAATAATCTAAAATACTATCTTGATCAGAAGTCACACCTTCTAATAAATTAGGCATTTCTCCTTCTGTCATTGTCACGTCATGTTCTCCACTAATTTTTATCGCATTTTTATAATATTCTTCTGAATCTGCTTTTTGTTGAGCATTTTGTCCATAATAAACATAATCTACTTCATATTTTTGACCTGCAAGATCATTTCCAGCATCTCCAGCCCAGTTTCCACCAGTAGCTAAATTTAATTGAATATATTGTGGGCGGTTAAAACATCTTTTATATTCTTCATTGTCACCGTAATCGAAAGAACCTACGATTTTATCATCCACATAAAATTCTAATTTATTTTTTGACCAGTCAACACCAAAAATATGATAATCATCATTGAAGATCCCTTCTGGCAAGGTATAAGTTGAAACTGATTTTGAATGATCTACATCAGCAGCCGATCCTGCATGTAAAGTTTGATAAACTTTACGATTACTATTTCCACCTGCGTCACCATCTGCAGCACCTATCATTTCCATAATATCAATTTCACCACAAACAGGCCAAGGAGCACCTTGTTCACTACTAATTCTTCCATCTAATGTAAAATCAGAACCTAATGTCCAAAATGCCGGGAAAGCACCTTTTCCTTTAGGTAGTTTAGCTTTCATTTCAATTCTTCCATATAAAAATTCTTGCTTACCATGCGTTCTAATACTTCCTGAATTATAGATGACTTGTCTATTTCCTCTAGGATTTTTATATTGGTCTTCTTTATCGCGATTAGTAACTTGTAATACTAATTGCCCATCTTTAACATAGACATTTTCAGGATCATTAACATAGTGTTCTTGTTCAACTCCTCTAATAGATCCTAATTCATAATCCCATTTTGATGTATCTAATTCTGTTTTATTAAAATCATCTGCCCAAACCATTTCATAGTTATCATCTTCTGTAGCTTCATTTTTCGCTTTAACAGATACATCATCAACCCATACTTCTTCATTAATAATATCTTGATTTCCATTTGTTTCTGTCCATTTAATAAATGCAATAGATCCAGATGTGTTATCTCCAGAATTAAAAGTAAATTCTACATCTTGATATTGACCAGCTTTATCTTCTGATGAAGAAATTGTTGTCTCAATAGCATTTCCATTAATATCTTTTAATCCTGCACTTAAATCATTATCTTTTACTGCTAAAAATACTTGTCCTTTACCATTTGAAATCTTTACTTTTGCTCTAACGACATAATCTGTATTTTTCTTAAAACTCACATTTTGAAAAACTGCTGCATTATTAGAATTTGATGGCAATTTTCCATAATAATTACCATTATCATTTTCAAATGTTCCTGTACCCGATTTTCTCCATGAGGATCCATTATTGTCAAAGCCACCATTAATAATTAAATCATTATTACGATTTAATTTTACCAAATCATGTTCATGAGTCACTTGTGACGTTGTACCTTGATTTGTATTCCCAGCAAATACCATTGCTGAATAAGAGCTAAGCATTGACATTGATGTCAATACGGATAAAACAACTTTTGTAACTTTTTTATTTTTCATACATTTTCCCTTTCCTTTTTAATTGTTACCGCTTACAAATAAGTATTATTACATATTTTTAGTAAATGTCAATACATACATTACTTATTTATACGTATATTTTCACTAAATTTAGCTATTATAAGTATATTTACAATTATTGTATAGTGTTAATTTTATTTTTATTTACTAAATTAAATATGTTATTTAGTAAATATTTGTCAATAAATAAAAAACTTCCTAATCTTAATTAGGAAGTTTTTCTTTTAAAGTTCTTCACCGTTAGAAGCAATAACTTTCTTATACCAATCATAAGAATCTTTTTTGCTTCTTTCAAGTGTACCATTACCTTCATTATCTCTATCTACATAGATAAATCCGTAACGTTTTTTCATTTCACCTGTTGTAAATGAAACACAGTCAATACATCCCCAAGGAGTGTATCCCATTAAATCAACACCATCTTCTTCAACAGCTTTTTTCATTTCTTCGATATGTGCTCTTAAATAATCAATACGATATGGATCATGACAAGAACCATCTTCTTCTTTAACATCAATAGCACCAAAACCATTTTCTACAATAAATAATGGTTTTTCATATCTTTCGTAGAACATATTTAAAGCATATCTTAATCCTTCTGGATCAATAGCCCATCCCCAATCAGATTCTTTAATATATGGGTTTTTAACTGAATGTTCACTTGAACCATCTGTTGCTTTTGAAACATCTTTATTTACTGTTGAATCTACAACATTTGTCATATAATAACTAAATCCAATATAATCAACAGTACCTTCCGCTAATGCTTTTTTATCTTCTTCTGTAATATCGATATTGAATCCTTTTCTTTCAAACATTTTTAAAGCATAAGCAGGATAATGTCCACGGCATTGTACATCGCAAAAGAAGAAACGATCATGCATTTGTTGTTGTGCTAATACTTGATCTGCTGGACGACAGCTAAATGGATAAATTGGAACCATCGCAATCATATTTCCAATTTTGAAATCAGGATTGATTTCTTTACCAATTTTTACTGCTTTAGCTGAAGCGACTAATGTATGATGTCCACAGATATACATTGCTTCTTCTGGATTATCATAGTTTCCAAAATGAGCGCCACTGTTTGTCCAACCAAAGATATCATTTTTAAAGTTCATTTGGTTATTGATTTCATTGAAAGTCATCCAATATTTAACTTTGTTTTTATATCTTTTGAAACATACTTCTGCAAATTTAACAAAGAAATCAATTGTTTTACGGTTCATAAATCCACCGTATTCTTTAGCTAAATGATAAGGCATTTCAAAATGTGATAATGTAATAACAGGTTCAATACCATATTTTAATAATTCATCAAAAACATCATCATAGAATTGTAATCCTTCTTCATTAGGTTCTTCTTCATCCCCTAATGGGAAAATTCTTGTCCAAGCAATAGAAGTTCTAAAACATTTAAATCCCATATCCGCAAACATAGCGATATCTTCTTTATAATGTCCATAGAAATCAATTCCAATATGGTTAGGATAATATTTACCTTCTACTACACCATCTGTGATTTCTCTAGGTACTCCATGTGCTCCTGCTGTCATAACATCCGCTACAGAATATCCTTTAGAAGTATTTAATACTCCTCCCTCAAATTGGTGAGCAGCTAACGCTCCACCCCATAAAAAGTCTTTTTGTAAAGCCATATATTACCTCCGTCTTCTTTTTTAACATTATATCATAAGAATTCAAAGCGAGAAACTTCCTCATTTCATTTAAAAGAATATTCACAAAATTATCCTTATAAAATGAATGCCTTGTAAATTCTATTTACAAAAGAAAGCCTTGAGTTTCCTCAAGGCTTTCTAAAAATGATTGTGAGTCTATTTTGATATTCTATAAATTAGAATATCCCATTAAATCTTCATCAACAGCACGTGCAACTTCACGTCCTTCTCTTATTGCCCAAACAACAAGAGATTGTCCTCGACGCATATCACCAGCAACATAAAGTTGATTTTGATTTGTTTGGTAATTTTCATCAGCCACATTTCCTCGTGGTGTAAGTTTTACATCAAATGCTTTAGCAACATGGTCTTCGCACCCAATGAAACCTGCTGCGATTAAAACAACATCAACATCAAGTGTTTTTTCGCTTCCTTTGACAGGAACCATTTGTCTGCGACCTTCAACTTGTTTTGATTCAAGTGAAACAATAATAGCTTGTTTGATATTTCCTTTATCATCTTTGATAAATTCTTTAACTGTTGTTTGATAAAGACGTGGATCATTTCCAAAAACAGCAATGGCCTCATTTTGTCCATAATCTGTCTTTTTAACACGAGGCCATTCTGGCCATGGATTTGAATCTAAACGTTCATGGGGTGGTTCTGGCATCATTTCTAATTGAATAACTGATTTACATCCTAAACGGATGGCTGAACCAACACAGTCATTTCCTGTATCTCCACCACCAATAACAAGAACATTTTTATCTTTTGTTTCAACAAAATCCTTATCTTCTAATTGGCTATTAAGTAATGATTTTGTAATTCTTGTAAGATAATCTACAGCAAAGTAAATTCCTTTAGCATCTCTACCAGGTACTTGTATATCTCTTGCTTTTTTACTTCCACAAGCTAAAACAACACGATCAAATTCTTTGTAAAGTTCTTGAACTTGTTTTTTTGTTTCAATACCTGCTTTTGTTTTGAAAACAACACCTTCTTCTTCCATTAAATGCACACGGCGATCAATGATATGTTTTTCAAGTTTCATATTTGGAATACCATACATTAATAATCCACCAATACGATCTTCTCTTTCAAAAACAGTTACTTGGTAACCTCTTTTATTTAATTGATCCGCTGCTGCAAGTCCTGAAGGCCCTGAGCCAATAACCGCAATCTTTTTATCAATACGATGTTTTGGTGGTTGTGGTTGCATCCAATTAGAAGCATAGGCTGTTTCAATGATGGCATTTTCATTTTCTCTTACAGTAACAGAGTTTCCATTTAAACCACATGTACAGGCTGCTTCACATAAAGCAGGACAAACACGTGAGGTAAATTCTGGAAAATTATTTGTTTTTAGAAGTCTTTTAAGGGCTGCTTTATAATTTTTATGGAAGATCAAGTCATTCCATTCAGGAATCAAGTTGTTAAGTGGACAACCTGATACCATTCCTTGAATGACTTTTCCATTTTGACAGAAAGGAACTCCACAATCCATGCATCGAGCCCCTTGGCATGATTGTTCATCACGAGATAATGGTTTATGAAATTCATTAAAGTTTTTAATACGTTTTAATGGTTCAATTTCTGTTGATACTTGTCTTTCTATTTCTAAAAATCCTGTTGGCTTTCCCATAATCTACATTCCTTTCTTAAAAGCATTAAAGGCTTCTACTTTTGCTTGTTCATTTGTAAGTCCCTGTTGTTCAAATGAACTAATAAGTGACATCATACGCTTATAATCATGAGGAACAACTTTTTTAAAGTGAGCAACCTCATTACCAAAATCATCTAAGATTTTCTTTGCTACATTTGAATTTGTGTATTTGTAATGCTTTTGAATCATTTCTCTTAATTGATCTTCATCATAACGTGACTTCACATTTTTATATTCTACAAGTTCTTTATTAACATGTTCATAGAATGTATTATCTGGATCATAAACATAGGCAATACCTCCAGACATACCAGCTGCAAAGTTACGTCCTGTTTTTCCTAGAACAACAACCATACCACCTGTCATATATTCAAGGCCATGATCTCCAATACCTTCAACAACGGCATGAGCTCCTGAGTTACGTACAGCAAATCTTTCACCTGCAACCCCATTAATATAAACTTCACCCGAAGTTGCTCCGTATAAAGCAACGTTACCAATGATAATATTATCTTCTGGTGTAATTGTAGAATCTTTTGGTGGAACAACAATCAATTTACCACCTGATAATCCTTTTCCAAAGTAATCATTACTATCTCCATAAAGATGTAATGTTAAACCTTGAGGAATGAAGGCACCAAATGATTGACCTCCAGCTCCATAACAATTAACTTTAAAAGTATCTTCTTCTAAAGAAGTTCCATATTTCTTTGTGATTTCAGATCCAAAGAGTGTACCAAATGAACGATCAATATTTGTCACACGGACATCAATTTCTTTATTTTGATGTTTATCTAATGCATCTTTTAATTGTTTATAAAGTACTGTTGTATCTTTTACTTCATTAAGTTTGAAATCATATTCATTATTTTTTTCATGATGACTATGTTTACTAGAAGTATATGGATTATTTAAGATTCTTGATAAATCAATATTTTCAATATCATCTCTTGCTTCTAATAAATCACTACGACCAACCATTTCATCAACTGTTTTAAAACCAAGTTGAGCCATGTATTCTCTTAATTCTTGAGCAACAAAACGCATAAAGTTTTCCACATATTCAGGTTTACCTTTAAAACGTTTTCTTAAAATTGGATTTTGTGTAGCAACTCCAACTGGACATGTATCTAAGTTACAAACTCTCATCATAACACATCCCATCGTAACAAGCGGTGCTGTCGCAAAACCAAATTCTTCTGCCCCAAGTAATGTCGCAATTGCAAGATCTCTACCTGTCATTAATTTACCATCAGTTTCAATAACAACACGACTTCTTAAATCATTCATAATCAAGGTTTGATGAGCTTCAGCTAAACCAAGTTCCCAAGGAAGTCCAGCATTGTAAACAGAGTTTTTAGGAGCAGCTCCGGTTCCTCCATCATATCCTGAAATAAGGATAACACCCGCACCGGCTTTAGCAACACCAGCTGCAACAGTACCAACTCCTGCTTCAGATACAAGTTTGACTGAAATACGTGCATCTTTATTCGCATTTTTTAAGTCATAAATTAATTGCGCTAAATCTTCAATTGAATAAATATCATGATGTGGTGGTGGTGAAATTAAACTTACTCCTGGTGTTGAATGTCTTGTTTTAGCAATCCATGGATAAACTTTACCACCTGGTAAGTGTCCACCTTCTCCTGGTTTTGCCCCTTGTGCCATTTTGATTTGAATTTCATTGGCACTACATAAGTATTCACTCGTAACACCAAAACGTCCTGAAGCCACTTGTTTAATGGCAGAACATTTACTATCACCATTAGAAAGTGTTTCAAATCTTTCTGGATCTTCTCCACCTTCTCCACTGTTTGATTTACCATGGAGTCGATTCATCGCAATAGCCATTGTTTCATGAGCCTCTTTTGAAATTGATCCATAAGACATTGCTCCTGTTTTAAATCTTTTAACAATTGATTCAACAGGTTCTACTTCATCAATTGGAATAGATTTTGTCTTTTTAAATTTCATAAGACCTCTTAAATTTAAATGAGATCCTTCTTCATCAATCATTTTTGAATATTCTTTAAATAATTGATAATCACCTAAACGTGTAGCTTGTTGTAATTTATGAATTGTTGCTGGATTATAAAGATGTTCTTCTTTTCCTGATCTTTCTTTATGATCTCCAGCACTATCTAGAGTAACATCAACATCTAATCCTAATGGATCATAAACTTGATTATGTCGATATTCTACATCGGCTTCAATATCTTTAATTGTTTTTCCTTCAATACGACTTACTGTTTTTGGGAAGTATTTATTGATTAAATCACTTGATAATCCAATTGCTTCAAAGTTTTGAGATCCACGATAAGATTGAATTGTACTAATACCCATTTTAGAAGCAATTTTAACAATACCATGTAAAATACCACTATTATAATCATCAACAGCTGCATAGTAATCCTTATTTAATAAACCTTGATTGATTAAATCAAAGATTGTATCTTGAGCTAAATAACCATTGATAGCAGAAACTCCATAACCAAGTAAAGTTGCATAATGATGGACTTCTCTTGGTTCAGCAGATTCAAGAATTAAAGCTAAACTATTACGTTTTTTTGTTCTTACTAAATATGAGTTAACAGCTCCAACAGCAAGTAATGATGGAATTGGTAAGTGGTTATCATCAACTGTTCTATCAGATAAGATAACAATATTACATCCTTCATGATAACGTTTATCTACTTCTACAAAGACACGATCAATAGCTTTTTCTAAAGATGTGTTTTTGATATAAGTAATATTCACTTCACCAACTTTAAATCCTTCTTTTTTCAAGTTTTTGATTTTTAAAATATCGGTATTACTTAAAATAGGATGATTGATTTTTAATAAGTGACAGTTTTCTGGTTTATCTTCCAACATATTTCCATCACGACCAATACAAATACTTGTAGAAGTAATGATTTCTTCACGAATCGCATCGATTGGTGGATTGGTTACTTGAGCAAATAATTGTTTAAAGTAATTGAATAATGGTGGATGTTTTGTTGATAAAGCAGCAATTGGTGTATCATTTCCCATTGCGACAATATTTTCATTTCCTGTAAGTGCTAAGTTTTTAATATAGTTTGTATCTTCATAACTATAGCCATGAATTTTTTGAAGTTTTGTAAGTTCTTCCCCTTCATATCTTTCTACACGCACACTAGGAATACGCATATCTTTTAAATTAATTAAATTGCTTTCTAACCATTCTCCATAAGGTTGTTTTATAGCATATGTTTCTTTTAAAACATCATCTTCAATAAGTTCGCCTTTGACTGTATCGACAAGTAACATTTTTCCTGGTCTTAATCTTTCTTTTAAGACGATATCACTTGCGGGAATATCTAATGAACCTACTTCTGAAGATAAGACAAGATAATGATCTTTAGTAATATAATAGCGTGATGGTCTTAAACCATTTCTATCTAAGATAGCCCCCATGATATCTCCATCGCTAAATAAGATTGAAGCTGGTCCATCCCAAGGTTCCATTAATGTCGCATTATATTCATAGAAGTCTTTCTTTGTTTGTGACATACTTTTATCATTTTCATAAGGTTCTGGAATACACATCATGACAGCACGTGGCAATTCCATCCCTGACATAACTAAGAATTCTAAAGTATTATCTAACATTGCTGAATCGGAACCATTAACGTCTACTACTGGATAAACTTTTGTAGTATCGACCGCATCTGTTGCCATGTTTTCTTCACGGCATAACATATTATTGGCATTTCCTTTAATTGTATTGATTTCACCATTGTGAACAATAAATCTATTTGGATGTGCTCTTCTCCATGATGGCATTGTATTCGTAGAGAAACGTGAGTGAACTAAAGCAATCGCACTTTTATAATCTTTGTTTTGTAAATCTTTAAAGAATAGTCTTAATTGTTGAACTAAGAACATTCCTTTATAAACAATTGTACGACTTGAAAGTGAACAAACATACGTATCTTCAAATTGACTTTGTTCAAAGATTCTTCTTACTTGATAAAGTTTTCGATCAAAATCTAATCCTGCTTCTACATCACTTGATTTTTCTACAAAAGCTTGGACAATAAATGGCATTGCATCAAGTGCTTTCTTCCCTAATACTTTAGGTACTGTAGGTACTTCACGCCATCCTAAAAAAATGAGTCCTTCTTTTTTTACAATTGTTTCAAACATCTTTTTCACACGTAAACGAATTTTTTCGTCTTGTGGCATAAAGAACATACCAACCCCATAATTTCCTTTTTTAGGTAATTGAAATTCTTTAATAACTTTTTGGAAATAATCATCAGGAATTTGTGTCAGAATTCCAACACCATCTCCTGTTTCTCCAGCGGCATCCTTTCCTGCACGATGTTCTAATTGTTCAACAATTTTTAAAGCATCATCCACTGTTTTATAAGTTTTTAATCCTTTGATGTTAACAACGGCCCCTATTCCGCAGTTATCATGTTCAAATGACTGATCATATAAACCTCGATTTTCTTTGTTCATAAAGGTTCCCTCCTTTTTTAGTATAGTTAGAATAGCACATTTAGTAATATGTGTAAAGACTTTGGTATTTTTTAGGATTTTTCTAAAAAGTGAGCAGATTGTATACATTTTTTAATGTTTTATCACTGTTTTGATAATCTTTTTTTACTAATTTAATAAATTTATTTCAGTTTGTAAATGAAAAATTTTTAAAATTTTTTTAATTTATTGGAAATAAAGAGTAAAAAGAGTAGAATAAAGATAGTATTAATATGGAAAGAGGAGAAAAATATGGAAGATATGTTTATTGTCGAAACTTCTGCTAGACATATTCACTTAAGTGAAAAAGATTTAGCAACTTTATTTGGTGAAGGTCATCAATTAACAAATAAAAAAGATTTATCTCAACCAGGTCAATTTGCTTGTGTTGAAAGAGTAAAAGTAATTGGACCTAAAGGAGAATTAAATATGTCTGTTTTAGGACCTACTAGAAAAGAAACTCAAGTAGAAATTTCTTTAACAGATGCAAGAAGCATTGGTGTTCAAGCCTTAATTAGAGAATCAGGTGATATCGAAGGAACTGCTGGATGCAAACTTGTTGGACCTGCTGGTGAAGTAGAAATCCCATGTGGTGTCATCGCCGCTAAAAGACATATTCACTTAACACCTGAAGATGCTGAAAAATTTGGTGTTAAAGATAAAGAAATCGTTAAAGTTGAAATCAATACTGAAGGACGTTCTTTGATTTTTGGTGATGTTGTTTGTCGTGTAAGCGCTTCATATGCTACAGCAATGCACATTGATACAGATGAAAGCAATGCAGCTGCTTGTGGTAGAGAAGTTTACGGTAAAATCGTAAAATAATAAACGTTTAAGGTTCTGTAAATAGAGCCTTTTTTGTTATTTATGATATAATGATGTCGGGTGATGATATGAAAGTATTAGATACACTTGGAAAATCAAAAAAGGCAATTGGTGGAATTATCGCAATTCTTTTATGTATTGTAGCTATTTTCTTTGCTGGCATGAAATTTGCGGATGGTAAAGAAAATGATAAGATTACTTCAACAACAATTAGAAATCAATTAACTGAAATTAATGAACTTGCGGTTTATTCTTATGATTATAGTAAGGTTGGTAAATTTTCTAATAAACTTTCTTTCAATGGTTGGGATATTCCTCTTACTCAAAAGAATTTTATTGTTACATATGATGGTACAATTAAAGCAGGAATTAATTTAGATGAAGCTAAAGTAGATATAGATCAAAATAATTTAAATATTACTTTACCTGCCACAAAGATTTTAAGTCATGAAATTGATGAAAACTCAATTGAAGTCTATGATGAATCTTCAAATATCTTTAATCAAATAAGTATTAATGATTATAAATCTTTTGCAACAAAAGAAAAAAAGAAAAATGAAAAAGATGCTATATCTAATGGAATCCTTACAAAGTCAAAAGAAAAAGTTGTGCAAACTCTCACAACTTACTTACAGGCTATTCCAGAAATTAAAGATAACTACCAATTAAACATTACAATCCAAGATGCAAAAACCGATGAATAAAATCATCGGTTTTTCTATTATAATTGAATTATTTATTTACAGCTTTTTTTAATGCTGAGCTTGCTTTGAAAGCAGGAGCTTTACTTGCAGCGATTGTCATTGTTTCACCAGTTCTTGGGTTTCTACCAGTTCTTTCACTACGAGTACGTACTTCGAAGTTTCCAAATCCTTTTAATGAAACTTTATCTCCTTTAGCAAGAGCATCTGTTACAACGTCTACTAATGCTGTAACTACTTTATCTACATCAGTTTTTGTTAATTCTGTACTTGAAGCAATTGCTTCTACTAATTCAGTTTTATTCATCTTTTTTAATCTCCATTTCTTGAAATATAGGATTAAATCCTAAAATTATTTTACTACTTTATACGTGTATTTACAATAAAATACGTTCTTTACTTTTCTAAATCTTTCACAAATTCATAACATACTTCTTTAGAGGTTGCCCATGATGTAACAAGGCGAATACAGGAATGATTTTCATCGACTTCAAACATTGGTGTTGTGATATATTTTTGATGAATTTTTTTCAACGTTTCATGATCAATGATTGGAAATAATTGATTTGATGGACTTTCAATATACATTGAGTAACCATTTTTCTTTAAACCTTCTTTTAAAATATTAGCACATTCATTTTCATGTTTTCCAATTTCTAAATAAAGATCACCTTCAAATAAAGCATCAAATTGAACACCTAACAATCTTCCTTTAGCAAGCATAGCCCCTTTTTGTTTAATATGATATCTAAAATCAGTTTTAAGTTCATCATTGATAATTACTAAACATTCACCAAATAAAGCTCCCATCTTGGTACCACCAATATAGAAAGCATCACTATACATAGCCATTTCTTGTAAGGTTGGTGCATCATTTAAAACAAGTGCACTACCAAGTCTGGCTCCATCAATAAATAGATAAAGGTGATGTTTTTGGCAACATTGATAAATTTCTTTTAATTCATCTAATGTGTAATATGTTCCATATTCCGTTGTTTGTGAAATATAAACCATTTTAGGTTGTACCATATGTTCATCAGTATGCCCACTTACAATTTCTTCAATCATTGCACAATTGATTTTACCCTCTTGATGTGGTTTCGTTAAAACTTTATGTCCGGTAAATTCAACAGCTCCTGTTTCATGCACATTAATATGCCCACTATCAACCGCAATAACTGCTTGATAATCTTTTAAAGCAGAAGAAATCATAATCATATTTGTTTGGGTTCCACCTACTAAAAAGTGAATATCCACGTTTTCATTGTTTAATATCTTTTTGATTTTATCTTTTGCTTTTTGACAGTATTCATCCTCCCCATAGCCTACTGTTTGTACAAAGTTTGTTTGATTCAAGGCTTCCATCACTTTAGGATGTGCCCCTTCTAAATAGTCACTTGCAAAATTATACATCTTAACCCCCTAAAGAAAATAGGAAACGATGTTTCCTATAGTTCTTCTCCATTTGTTTCAATAACTTTTTTATACCAATAATATGAATCTTTTTTATATCTGTTTAATGTACCTGAATTTTCATCTTCTTCACGATCTACATAAACAAAACCATAACGTTTTTGATAACCATTTAACCAGCTTAATAAATCTGTATAAGACCATGTACAATAAGCAAGTACACGACAACCATCATCACATGCTTTTTTAAGTTCTTCAATATGGCGTTTTAAATAATCAATACGATATGGATCATGAATTTGTCCATCTTCTAATTTATCAAAGGCACCTAAACCATTTTCAGAAATAACAATTGGTAAATCATAGCGTGAAGTAATTTCACGACAACACATTCTAATTCCCATTGGATCAATTGTCCAATCCCAATCAGTTGTTGGTAAAAATTCATTTTGTGGTTTTTTATAAAGACCAGGTACACCTTGAACTTTAGCTGTTCCTTTTTTACCAGTATTATTCATTGTATGATCACTACCAACACCATTAATATCATTAAATTCAACAACACATGTTTGATAATAGTTCACACCCATGAAATCAATAAGTGAAGCTGCTTTTTTCATAAGGGCTTCATCGCCTTCTTCGAAAACAGGCGCACATCCTAATGATTTTAAATATTGAATAGCCGCACGTGGATAACGTCCATAAGCATATGCATCCATCCAATAATAGTTTTGTAAATCATCATAATCCGCTTTAGCCATTGCATTTTCAGGTTTACGATCATAAGCATAACTTGGACTATAAGCAAATGAAGCTCCTACTTTCGCTTCTGGATAAAGTTCTTTTAAAGCAATAACACTTTTTGCATGAGCAATATTAGCATGATGATTGACTTGATAGAATGTTTTCATATCATCTACTTTTCCTGGTGGATGCATTCCTTCTAACCATCCATGTCCTGTAAAAATATTTTGTTCATTCATTGTAATCCAATATTTTACACGATCACCATATCTTTTAAATAATGTTGTTGCATAATTTACATAATCATCTACGATTTTTCTGCTTTCCCATCCGTGATATTGGTCTTCTAAAGCTTGTGGCATATCCCAATGATAAACTGTAACCATTGGTTCAATTCCGTATTTTAATAATTCATTGATAAGATTATCATAGAACTCTAAACCTTTTTCATTGACTTCACCATTACCATTTGGATAAATACGTGTCCAGGCAATTGAAAAACGATATGTTTTCAATCCCATTTCTGCCATCAACTTTACATCTTCTTTGTAACGATGATAGTGATCAACCGCTTTATCACCTGTTGTTGCTTTAAAAGTCTTTCCTGGAATTCTTACAAATTGATCCCAGTTGGAAACACCTTTACCATCTGCATCCCAGCCACCTTCTACTTGGTAAGCAGCTGATGCACTTCCCCAAAGAAAATCCTTAGGAAACCCTTTTGTTTCTTTAAAATACATTTTTTTTCTCCTTATTTCATATATTTTTTGATAAACTGACTTAATGTTTGTTTAAAGTCATCGTTTTCAACAAGTTCATATAAGTATTTTTCATCTTTTAAGACAAATAATACTTTTTCCCCTCTATTTTTATTATAAAGAGGATAAACCATTTTAAGTGGTACAAATTCATCTTCTTTAGCATGGAAGTAGAGTGTAGGAATATCATTGTGTCTAACATATTTGGCTGTGTTTTCTTTTAAATCAATATGAACAGCTTTTTTAATATGTCGCGCAATAATAGAAATTGCAGGATATTTTGAAATCTTATAATCTGCTTCTAAGCGATAACCAATAATATCATATGGAGATGTATAAGCTCCATCTGAAATAATTGCTTTAACATTTTTTAAAACATGTTTACCTGCTGCATTTAAAATAGTATTTGCCCCTTGTTCTTTACCATAAAGTAAAATCTTATGATCTTTTCCATAAGTATCTAAAAGATAGTTATTCCAACAAACAAGATCATTGATATCCTTGATACCAAAACCTCTAATATAACCATCACTTTGTCCATGAGCACACGCATCAACTAATAGAATTTGTGCTTCTGGTAAATGTTCTTCAAAATAAGGAACATAAAGTTGCATGTCTTTTGCTTGTAATCCAAATGGATGTAAAATAACGACTGTTTCTTGAGGATTTTCTTTTGGAATTAAAATTCCTCTTAATTGAATATCTTGATCATTTTTAATTGTAATATTTTTACTACTGTATTTTGCTTCTAAGATACTTGGACGATCTTCTTGTTTATGATGTCTATAAAGTAATTTTTTAGCATACTTTTTAGAAATCGTATAAACTGAAACTGCTGCTGTTCCAACACCTCCTAATAAAAGTAATCCTTTAACTGCGTTTTTATTCTTTACCATGACCGTATACCTCCTTAAATTCTTCCATTAATAATCGATTAATATTTGCGACTTGTTCAAATGAAGTTAAACGATATTCATCATGATTCATTCTTGCTGCATAAAAACGAATCGCTTTTTCTAGTTCCAGTCTCATAATCTCTTTATACTCTGGTGGGAATGTTGAGATAGGGAAACATACAAATAAAAATGTATTATAGTCCTTTGAGAAAAGATCTATGAGTAAATCATACCCTTCTTTTGTAACAATTTTATTACCAATTTCTTTTTGTAAGTCATGATTTGCGAATGTAAGAACATCATTCATGACAAATCTTAAGATATTTTCACAAGCTTCAATATAAAGATCATGATTATTTAAATAAAGAGATTTTAAATAATCAATAACAATATTATTTTTTAAATGTTCTGGACATAGCTTGTCACAATAGATAAAAAGTTTTGATGCAAGTTCATCATTGCCTAAAATAAAGTTTCCAAATTCATTAATGATTGATAATGTAAAACGTGGCATTTGGCATACTCTACCAAAGATTTCTAACATTTCATCTTTAGTATGTTTAAAGAATCCATCTACATGTTGATTCATTTTTTTTATGATTTCTTTAAAATAATCTAAATGGAATTGATATTCTGTATCTAAATATTTTGCGTTAACACCATCCCATTCATATTCATAGAGAATCTTGTCTAAAAGTAAAGCAATAGAATTCATGAATTTCTTATAATTTTTATTATAAAGTAATCGATCAAGATAAGGATTAAAAAATGTATAAAACTCATCAACTGTTTCTTGATTTGTCCCAGAATGATATTCTAGATAATCTAAAATATTACGATAATCTAAAGGTTCGAGGATCGTATCAACAGCATGCGTTTCAATAAAATGTTCAAAAACATGACAATGTAAGATTGTTTTAAATTTGTTAAAATAAAGAATTTTATTTAAAGCATCTTTTATAATATATTCTTGTTCCTGTTCGTGAAGATTTACAGAAAATGTTGGAACAATTTCTTCTCCTGAGTAATCAATTGTGACAAAAACATCAATGGCTTTAAATTGAATGTCTAAAATATAATAATGAAATTTATGTTCAAATTTTTTTGTTTGTACTGCACTATGACATCTATATTTACCAATATAGTTGCTTTTATGTGTTTCTAAATACTTTTCAATACATTTTCTTGCCATAAGTACTCTCCTTTGTATCTCCATTTTACCATTTTTAAATATTGATGAAAACAAAAAAAGAAAATTACTCTTTTAATGAGAATTGCCTTTTTTAAAAGTTAATTTGTTTATTTTGTTTAAATGATGTTTTTCAACAAATTGATTTAATAATTCAATATCTTTTGTATTAAATTGTTGAGGATGGTGAGCATCGATTCCTAAAATCACTTTATTGTCAATTTCCTGGGAAATATGAAAGAAATGATCATTATTATAAGGATAAACCATTTCATCATTTCGACAAACAAGACCTTTACGAATACCACCCGCATTAACTTCTAAAGGTACATCATATTTTTTAGCTTCTTTACAAATAGCAAGAGAGACTTCTTTGCATAAGTCATCAAACTTATTTCTTCCCATCATAAATAAATCAGGATGAGCAATATAAGAAAATAGATTTGTATGAATAGCTTTTATAACATCTTGTTGATAATGTTTCAACATTTCATCATCGACTTTCTTTTTTCCATAATAATAAGAATGTATTGGATAACGATCAAAATGATTTCCTAAAATTAAATAATCTACTTCCTGATTATCTAGAAGCCTTTGATAGTAATCAAGATATTCTTTAAAGTATTCACATTCATAACCTTGATAAATCGTTATTTGATTTTTGTATTTTTGCTTTAATTCTTGTACAACTTTTTGATGTTCTTTTCTTTTTTTATAAGGCATACGCATTCCTGGACCATTCAATATAAATGCTTTACACCAAGATAAAAAAGAATGAAGTGAGCCCAAGGTATGTGGCAAACTTTTTAAAAGGAATAAACGATAAAAAGGTAAAGGAACATGTTCAGAAAAACCTAATTCTTGCATGTTTAAATCAATTGCTGCCTTTACCATATCTTCTTCACTTCCATAGCCATGCCCACAACGATAGGTATGTGTATGGTAATTATTCATAGAAAACCTCATGTAAATAAAGTCCTTGAGGTTTTGCTTTAAATAAACATTTCTTTTCGCCTTTACTTTCTAAAAGTTCTTCTAGCTTTGCTTTATCTATACGATGTGCTCCTACTTGAATAAGTCCACCAACAATATGTCTTACCATATATCTTCTAAAACCATTACCAATAAGTTTAAAAGTTACAATGCCATTTTTTTCAATAATATCAAGGTGATAAAGCGTTCTAATGGTATTTCCATAAGGATCAATGGCACAAAAAGAAGCAAAGTTATGTTCACCAATGAAGATTTTTGCGGCTTCTTTCATTGCTTTTATATCTAATGATTTTCCATATTGATAAATATAATTTGTTTCAAAAGGTGAATATTCATTCATACTTAAAAGATAATGATACTCTTTCTTGGTAGCACTATAGCGACTATGAAAATCCTCATCTACAAGAAAACTATCTAAGATATAAATATCATTTGGTAAGAAATGATTGATTGCCCTTTTCCATTGTTTTTCTGGCATATCACGTTTTGTATCAAAATGAAATACTTGTTTTCTTCCATGCACTTTTGCATCTGTGCGTCCACTAGCATGAATAACAATTTCTTCATCTTTACAAATATTATGTATTGCCTTTTGGATTTCTCCTTGTACTGTTCTTAATTTATTTTGTACTTGAAATCCATGAAATTTACTTCCATCATAACTAACAATGCATTTAATTCGATTCATTACATAAAACTCATTATAACCACACTAACGCATACAATAATTGAAACGCTCATAGCAAGCGTATCTGTTGTTTGCCAAGATAATATTTTGTATTTTGTACGTTTTGCTTCTGGGTTATAATTTCTACTTTCCATAGCATTTGCTAAATCTTCTGCTCTTTGAAAGGCAGAGATAAATAAGGGAATAATAAGAGAAATAATTGATCTTATTTTTTCCATAAATGATCCTTCGTTAAAATCTGCCCCTCGACTGGCTTGAGCTTTCATAATACGTTTTGCTTCATCTAAAAGATCTGGAATAAATCTTAAAGCAATCGATATCATCATAGCAAGCTCATGAACAGGAAAATGAAATCTTTTTAAAGGATTTAATAAATTTTCAATTGCGAGTGTTAACTCTAACGGTTTTGTTGTTGATGTCATTAGCGTTGTTAAGGTAATGATCAAAACAAGTCTTATAAAAATATAGGCTGTTTGTAATAAAGCTCCTGAATAAATTGAAATACTTCCTATTTTTACAAGTACATCTCCTGTTTTTAATAAGAAAATGTTAAAAATCATTAAAAAGAGCATCATAAAAACCATTGGTTTAACTGCTTTTAATATATGAGATACTTTAATTTTTGATAAAAGAATGCACACTAATACATAGATTGCAAGAATACCATAACCGATAAATCCAACATCAAAAAAGACAGCAATTAAAAATATAAGAACTGTGCATATTTTTAATCGAGGATCCAAACGATGAATAAGTGAATTCCCTGGTATATATTTTCCAAATGTCATATTATCCATGAAGTTCACCACCTAACGCCTCTACTAAATCATCAATATTATTAATCGATGTATCTAGCTGAAAACCTTTTTTATTTAAATCAATAACCATATTTGTAATAAGAGGTAAATCTATTCCTAAATTAAGTAAATAATCACTATCTTTAAAAACATCTTTAACTTTTCCTTTTCTTTCAACACAGCCTTCATTCATTACAATAACTTCATTACAATATTCTAAAACGTGATTCATATCATGTGTTACTAAAATGACTGTTTTTCCTAATTGATGAATACTTTTAAATAAATCCATCATTTCTCTAATCCCTTGAGGATCTAATCCTGCTGTTGGTTCATCTAAAACCAAAATATCAGGATCCATTGCTAAAATTCCTGCAATCGCAATTCTTCTTTTTTGTCCTCCTGATAAATCAAAAGGCGATTTTTGAAGATAGGTTTCATCTAAGCCAACCATTTTAATTACTTTTTTAGCAATTTCTTTTGCTTCTTCCTCACTTGTACCAAAATTCATAGGTCCAAAAATAATATCTTTTTCAATGGTTTCTTCAAATAATTGATATTCAGGAAATTGAAAAACAAGTCCTGATTTTTTACGTAATTGTTTTAATTTTTCTGGTTTTTCTTTCGATGAAATCGTATATTTATCAATTGTTATTTGCCCATCTGTAGGTAATAATAAAGCATTAATATGTTGAATAAATGTTGATTTTCCGCTCCCGGTTTGTCCTATGATTGCAGTAAAACTTCCTTCTTGAATATCTAAATTCACATTTTTAAGTGCATAATATTCAAAAGGTGTTTTTTCACCATAAATATGACTTAAATTTTTGCATGTAATTGACATAATTGTTTCTCCAATTCTTCAACGTTTAATGTTTCATTTATTTGAATACCTTGAGCTTTAAGTTTACGTGATACTTTTAAAGCAAATGGTGTATCTAAATGTAAATCTAGTAAAAGCTTTTCGTTCATTAATAGGGTTTCAGGTTGATCATCACCAACAATTTCACCTTTATTTAATAATAAAATACGATCTGCATTTTTAGCTTCTTCAATATCATGAGTAATAGAAATAATAGTCATTTCTTTATCTTCTTTAAGTTCTCTAATCAATTCATTGATTTCTTTTCTCCCACGAGGATCCAACATACTTGTAGATTCGTCTAAAATAATAATAGAAGGACTCATAGCAAGAATTCCAGCAATAGCTACACGTTGCTTTTGTCCACCAGATAATTTTGTAGGTTCATGATCTAAAAATTGATCCATACGTACTCTTTTAGCATAACGTTCAATAAGTTCATCCATCTTTTCGCGTGGAATACAAATATTTTCTAAACCAAAAGCAATATCATCTCGCACAGTGGCACCAATAAATTGATTATCTGGATTTTGAAAGACAATTCCGATTTTTTCTCTTATTTTATAGAGATTTTCTAGATTCAATTCTTTATGATCAATAATGATATTACCTGATTTTTTTTCTAATAAACCAATCAATAACTTAGCAATTGTACTTTTACCACTTCCATTATGTCCTAATATCGCCACATATTCCCCTTTTTTTATTTGAAAAGAAATATTGTGAATTGTTTTTAACCCAGGCTCATATTCAAAACATAAATTTTCTACCTTAATTATATTTTCCATTTTTTTCTCCTCATGAATGCGTTTAGTTAATTCTATAATTAATGATGAAACAAGTCAAATAAAAAAGGACTGAATTTCTTCAGTCCAAATAATCATTACTTAGTTAATGATAAGATTGCCATTGGTGCATTATCACCTTTACGGTTATATGTTTTTAAGATAGTAGTATATCCACCATTAACATCTTTGAATTTAGGTGCAACGTCATCAAATAAGATTTGAACAGCTGTTTTTCCAGTTGCTTCATCAACAACTTTATGCATATCTGCAGCAGCTTGTCTTCTTGCATGTAAGTCTCCACGTTTACCTAAAGTAATTAATTCATCAACAACACTACGAACTTCTTTAGCTCTTGTTACAGTAGTTTCAACTTTTCCGTATACAATAACTTCAGTAGCTAAACTACGTAACATAGATTTTCTAATATCTGAAGTGCGTCCTAATTTTCTATTTTTAGCCATGAGATTAACGCTCCTTTTCGAGTTTCTTCAAATTAATCGATAGGTTTAAATCCTAAACCTAATTCAATTAATTTTTCTTTTACTTCTTTTAATGATTTTTTACCTAAGTTTCTTACTTTAATCATATCATCTTCTGATTTAGAAGCAAGATCTTGAACTGTTTGAATACCAGCTCTCTTTAAACAGTTGTATGAACGAACTGATAAGTCTAATTCTTCAATTGTCATATCTAAAACTTTATTAGTAGTATCACTTTGAGCTTCTGACATAACTTCCATGTTCATAGCTTTATCAGATAATTCAACAAACATATTTAAATGTTCAACTAAAACTTTTGCAGCTAATGAAATAGCTTCAAATGGTTTTAATGAACCATTAGTTTCAATTTCTAAAGCTAATTGATCATACTTAGCACTTTCCCCAACACGAGTTGGTTCTACAGAGTAAGCAACTTTTTCAATTGGTGAGAAAATTGAATCTGTTGGAATAACACCAATAGTGTTAATATTTACTTTATTTTGATCTGCAGATACATATCCACGATCTTTTTTAGCAAATAATTCCATGTATAAATGACCACCTTCTGCAACGTGAGCAATTACCAAGTCGTTTGAAATCATTTTAACTTCAGCTGGACATTGGATATCTGCACCAGTTACAGTAGCAGGACCTTTTACATCAATAATCATAGTAGCAGTGTCTTCACTATCTACATCAAAAACTAATTTCTTTAAATTTAAGATCATTGTTGTTACATCTTCAACAACACCGTCAATTGCAGAGAATTCATGGATAGCTCCTTGAACTTTGATTGCATAAACGGCAGAACCAGGTAAAGAAGAAAGTAAAACTCTTCTTAAGGCATTACCTAAAGTAGTTCCAAATCCTCTTTCAAGTGGTTCAATGACAAATCTTCCATAATTTTCAGTTTCATCATATTGATCTATATTAAAGTTTGCTTTTTCGAATTTATGCATATGTTCCCTCCTCTATAGGAATGTTTTTGTATTTTAGTTTACTACAATAATACTATCCACGAGGACGTTTTGGTGGACGACAACCATTATGTGGAATTGGTGTTACATCATTAATTGAAGTAACTTCTAATCCAGCAGCTTGTAAAGCTCTAACTGCTGCTTCACGTCCTGGTCCTGGACCTTTTACGTTTACATCTACAGTTTTAACTCCATGTTCCATAGAAGCTTTAGCTGCAGCTTCTGATGCCATTTGAGCAGCAAATGGTGTTGATTTTCTTGATCCTTTGAAACCTAAAGCTCCAGCACTTGACCAAGTTAATACGTTTCCATGTTCATCAGTAATAGTTACAATAGTATTATTGAAAGTAGAATGAACGTGTGCTACACCTTTTGCAATATTCTTTTTTACACGTCTTTTACCACGTGTTTGTTTTACTTTAGCCATTTCCTTTCAACCTCCTATTATTTTTTCTTTCCTGCGATTGGTCTTGCTTTACCCTTACGAGTTCTAGCATTAGTTTTAGTTTTTTGACCACGAACAGGAAGTCCTTTACGGTGACGCATACCTCTGTAGCTTCCGATTTCCATTAAACGTTTAATGTTTAATTGAACTTCTCTACGTAAGTCACCTTCAACTTTAATTTTTTCTACTTCTTTTCTGATTTTTGTAATTTCTTCTTCAGTTAAATCTTTAACTCTTACATCTTCGCTGATACCAGTAGCTTTTAAGATTTCTTTAGCTGTTGATTTACCGATACCATATACATAAGTTAATGAGATAACAACACGTTTATCACGTGGGATATCTACACCTGCAATACGAGCCATAATTTTTCCTCCTAAATACTAACCTTGTCTTTGTTTATGTTTTGGGTTTTCGCAAATAATCATTACGCGCCCTTTTCTTTTAATTACTCTGCATTTATCACACATTGGTTTTACAGATGGTCTTACCTTCATCCTGTCTACCTCCTTTTGGAAGATTTTTTATTTATGTCTAAATGTAATTCGCCCACGTGTTAAATCATATGGAGATATTTCAACGGTAACTCTATCCCCCGGTAAAATGCGAATGTAGTGCATACGGATTTTACCAGAAACGTGAGCAAGAATTTCCACTCCATTTTCTAAAGCTACTTTAAACATCGCATTTGGTAATGTTTCTAAAACTGTAGCTTCAACTTCAATAACGTCATCTTTTTTTGCCATCGTTCTTCAACTCCTTTTATTAAAGTTTTGTAAGAATTCTATAACCGTCATCAGTGATAACGATTGTATGTTCATAATGAGCAGCTAATGAATGATCCTTTGTGATAACAGTCCATCCATCATCAAGAGTAACTGTTTCTTTCTTTCCTAAATGAGCCATTGGTTCAATGGCTAAGCACATTCCCTTTTTTAGTCTTGGTCCTCTTCCAGGTGCGCCATAATTAGGAACTGCTGGATCTTCGTGAACACTTGTACCAATACCATGACCTGTATAATCTAGTGGTGTTGTACAACCATTCTCTGTAAGATATTCTTCAATTGCATGTGAAATATCCGAAAGTCTTATACCAGGTTTAACTTGAGCTAAGCCCGCATATAAAGCATTTTCACAAACATTCATTAAACGAGCAGTTTCGCTAGATACATGTCCAACAGCATAAGTCCAAGCACTATCACCATGATATCCTTTATAACAAGCTCCTACATCAACTGAGATAACATCTCCATCTTTTAGCTTTCTATTACTTGGTATTCCATGTACTACTTCTTCATTAACAGAAGTACAAACACTATTTGGAAAACCATAAAGATGTAGAAAGGAAGGTGTTGCACCATGATCCCTAATTATTTTATCACAAATTTGATCAATTTCACTAGTAGTTATTCCCGGCACAATAACTTCTTTTAATTTTTCATGAACTAAAGCAACAATTCGACCTGCTTCAGTCATCAATTCTATTTCTCTATCATCTTTAGTAATTATCATTATTAAACCTCCAGGCTTTCATCATATCTTAAAGACGTTATATAAATAACTTCTTAACTTTGATAACTGCTTCTTCAAAATTAATTATCTTCTTTAGATATTCATGAATCCATAAAAGAAATCATTATTATTTACGAATATAACCATGATATTCTTTTCTAGTAATATATGTTTTGATTTGTTTTACTGTTTCTAGTGCAACCCCAGTTACGATAATCAAACCAGTTCCACCTAATGAAAGGCTTGCATTTTCTGTTTGTGTCCAAATAATTGGAGTAATAATTGGAATTGCTGCGATAATACATAAAGTAAGTGATCCAGCAACAGTAACTTGGTTAAGAACTTTTTTAATATAGTTCTTTGTTTCAATACCTGTTCTTACGCCAGGAATTGAACCACCATTTTTCTTCAAATCATCACTAATTTTTTCAGCATCAATTTGTAAGTTAGAATAGAAGAATGTAAATCCAACAATCATTAGAATATATAAGCAGAAACCAATTGGTTCTTGATAATTAAATATTGTATTGATCATTTTTGTTACATCTGTTGTTTTCATAAAACTTACAATTGTTCTTGGTGCTGCTAGTACTGAAGAAGCAAAGATAACAGGTAACACACCTGAACTATTAATTTTAATAGGCATATGTGTTTGTTCTCTTGTTCTCATTGTTACACTTGTACTAGATGCATAATTAATTGGGATTTTTCTAATTGCACCTTCAGTAAAGACTACGAAGACAACAATTGATAAATAAACCACAACAAATAATACATACCAAGCTATATCTAACCACATTCCACTATCATAAGTGACGAGGTTATCATAAGTTGTTAAGAATGCATTTGGTAAGTTTGACACGATACCAGTGAAGATCAATAATGAAACACCATTACCAATCCCTTTTTGAGTAATTTGATCACCTAACCAAATTGCGAACATACTTCCAGCCATCATAATAAGCACTACATAAATGTATGACCAGATTGAGTTATCAACTAAAATATTATAACTTGTATCAAAGGCATAAGTTAAAACCCCACCTTGTAATGCAGCTAATAATAATGTTAATACTCTCGTAACACGGTCTTTTTTCTTTTTACCAGTGTTACCTTCTTTGCGCCAGCGAGTTAACGCTGGGATTACATCCATTGATAATAATTCAATAATAATTGATGATGTAATGTATGGTGAAACACCTAATGCGAAAAGTGAAAACCTTTCTAAGGTACCTCCACCAAGTAAATTCATGATTCCGAAAATACCATTTGTAGCATCACTTCTGCTTAATGAACCTACATCAACACCTGGAATTGTAATTCCTGCACCTAAACGGTACACGAATAAAATTCCAAGTGTGAAAATGACTTTTCGACGAAGTTCACCCTTTTTGAATACATTCTTCAAAAAAGTTAACATCTTAAATCACCTCAGTTTTTCCACCTGCAGCTTCAATAGCGGCAACAGCTGATTTAGAGAATTTTGCAGCTTGAACAGTTAATTTCTTTTCAATAGCTCCATTTCCTAATACTTTAACACCATCTAATTCTTTTTTGATGATTCCTGCTTCTTTTAACGCAGCAGCGTTAACTGTTGCACCATCTTCAAATTTATTTAAAGTTTCAAGATTTACAATAGCATATTCTTTACGATTAATATTTGTAAATCCTCTTTTTGGTAATCTCATGAATAATGGAGTTTGTCCACCTTCGAATCCTGGTTTTTTACCTCCACCAGATCTAGCTCCTTGACCTTTTTGACCTCTACCTGCTGTTTTACCATTTCCTGAACTTGTACCACGTCCAACACGTTTTCTTGCTTTACGAGCACCTTCAGTATATTGTAATTCGTGAAGTTTCATTGTTACACCTCCTACTATTTTTCTTCTACTGTTACTAGGTGTCCAACTACTCTAATCATACCTTGAGTAGTAGGGTTAATTTCTAATTCAACAGTTTTATTAATTTTAGTTAAACCTAAAGCTTTAAGAGTCTTTTTTTGGTTTGGTAAGCAACCAATTGGACTCTTTTTAAGTGTAATACTTACTTTTGCCATTTTGTTTGCCTCCTATCCAAAAATTTCGTCTACTGTTTTTTCTCTTAATTCAGCAACTTCATTAACTGTTTTTAATGAAGCTAATCCTTGCATTGTTGCTCTTACCATATTGATTGGAGTTCTAGAACCAATACATTTAGATAAGATATCACGGTAACCTGCTAATTCGACAACGGCACGAACAGGACCACCTGCGATAATTCCAGTACCTTGAGATGCTGGTTTAATAAATACGTTTCCTGATCCGTAAACACCGTTTACTTCATGAGGAATAGTACCATGTACAGAAGGTACTTTGATAACATTACGTTTAGCATTTTCACATGCTTTTCTAATTGCATCAGGTACTTCGTTAGCTTTACCAGTACCAAATCCAACTCTACCTTTTCTATCTCCAATAACAACTAAAGCAGCAAAACGCATTCTACGTCCACCTTTTACTACTTTTGTTACACGGTTAATAGTAACAACACGTTCTTCAAATTCTTTTTCTTCTCTTCTTGGTGCTCTTCTTTGACCATTTCTTCTTGGTTTTCTTTCACCATTGTTAGTTCTTGGTTTACGTTGTTCCATATTGACCTCCTTCTAGAATTCTAATCCAGCTTCTCTAGCAGCTTCTGCTAATGCTTTTACACGACCATGATAAATATATCCACCACGATCAAATACTACATTTTTAATTTCTTTTGCGATTGCTCTTTCAGCAATTTCTTTACCTACTGCAGTTGCAGCAGCAATGTTTCCACCGTTTTCTAATTTCATTTCAACACTTGATGCGCTAACTAATGTTACACCATTGACATCATCAATAATTTGAGCGTGAATATGAGCATTTGAACGGAAAACATTTAAACGTGGACATTCTGGAGTTCCACTAATTTTTCTACGAACTCTAGCATGACGTTTTAAACGTACATCATTACGAGATTGTAATTTAGCCATAAAGATAGCTCCTTTCTTACTCTTAAACTACTTCTTACCAGCAGTTTTTCCTTCTTTTCTGATGATTCTTTCATCACTATATTTAATCCCTTTTCCTTTATAAGGTTCAGGTTTTTTCTTAGATCTAATTAATGCAGCCATTTGACCAACACGTTCTTTATCAATTCCAGAAACTACGATAGTATTTGGATTTGGAGTTTCAACTTTAACTCCTTCTTCAGCTTCGATTTCAACTTGATGAGAGAAACCGATATTTAATACTAATGTATTTCCTTTCATTTGACCACGGTACCCAATACCAACGATTTCTAATGTTTTAGAGTATCCATTGTGAACACCTTCGATCATGTTAGCAAGTAAAGCTCTTGTTGTACCATGTAATTGTTTTACATGTTTTTCTTCACTACTTCTTACTACAGTAATTTCATTACCTTCTTGTTTGAATGAAATTGCTGGAGAAAATTGTTTCACTAAAGTCCCTTTTGATCCAGTAACTGTTACTGTGTTATCATCAGCGATTTCAACAGTTACTCCTTCAGGTACAGTGATAATTTTATTACCGATACGAGACATCAGTTATACCTCCTGTATAATTTTTTTATTACCAGATATATGCTAATACTTCTCCACCAACTTGTTTAGCTCTAGCTTCTTTATCAGTCATTAAACCTTGTGAAGTTGATAGAATAACAATACCTAAACCATTTAATACTCTAGGAATTTCGTTTACTTTTGCATATACACGTAATCCTGGTTTAGAAATTCTTTTTAAATCAGTGATTACTTTATCTTTTCCTCTATATTTTAAAGTGATAATAATGTTTGATTCAGCACCTTCGCCTTCAACTTTATATCCTTTAATGAACCCTTCATTTTTTAAGATTTCAGCAATTCCAACTTTTAATGTTGAAGTAGGAATACTTACTTCTTCTTTTAACGTATTATTTGCGTTACGGATTCTTGTTAACATATCTGCAATTGGATCTGTCATTACCATTTGCGCGTCCTCCTTCCAATACGGATTATTTTATAATTACCAACTTGCTTTTTTTACACCAGGAATTTCACCTTTGTAAGCTAATTCACGGAAGCAAATTCTGCAAAGTTTGAACTTTCTAATTACTGAATGTGGTCTACCACAACGTTCACAACGTGTGTATTCACGTACTTTATATTTTTGAGGACGTTGTTGTTTCACTTTCATTGATGTTTTAGCCATTTATTAAGTCCTCCTTATTTATGGAAAGGCATTCCTAATTGAGCTAATAACTCATGACCTTCTTCATCAGTTTTAGCTGTTGTTACGAATACAATATCCATTCCTCTTAATTTGTTTACTTTATCAAAATCAATTTCAGGGAAGATTAATTGTTCTTTAACACCTAAAGTATAATTTCCTCTCCCGTCGAATGAGTTATTTGATACACCTCTAAAGTCTCTTACACGAGGTAAAGATACATTTACTAATTTATCTAAAAATTCATACATTCTTTCACCACGTAAAGTGACTTTACAACCGATTGCTTGACCTTCTCTTAATTTGAAACCAGCAATTGATTTTTTAGCTCTAGTGACAACTGGTTTTTGACCAGTAATTAATGTTAATTCATTAACTGCATCATCTAATAATTTTGAATTAGATACTGCATCACCAACACCAATATTTAATACGATTTTTTCGATTTTTGGTGCTTGCATTTTAGAAGAATAATTGAATTTTTCCATTAACGATTTAACTACTTCGTTTTCATAACGTTCTTGTAAACGATTCATTTGCTATCTCCTTTCAATTATTTCTTTTTCTTAGAATCAACTTCTGCACCTGTTTTTTTATTAACACGTACTTTAGTTTTCTTTCCATTTTCATCTACAGATACTTTATATCCTAATTTAGCTGCAGATTTTGATTTTGAATCATAGAATGCAACATTAGAAACATGAATTGGAGCTTCTTTGTTAACAATTCCACCTTCAGGATCAGCTTGTGAAGGTTTAACATGTTTTGTTACCATGTTTACTCCTTCAACGATTACTCTTTCTTCTTTAGCAAGAACTTGTAACACTTCACCTGTCTTACCTTTATCTTTACCTGCGATAACTACAACAGTATCACCAACACGGATTTTCATGTGCCACGCCTCCTTATAATACTTCTGGAGCTAATGATACGATTTTCATGAAATCAGCATCTCTTAACTCTCTTGCAACTGGTCCAAAGATACGAGTCCCTCTTGGAGACTTATCATCTTTGATAATAACACAAGCGTTATCATCGAATTTGATGTAAGATCCGTTTTCACGTCCTACAGCATATTTAGTTCTAACGATAACAGCTTTTACTACTTCACCTTTTTTAACAGTACCATTTGGAGCTGCTTGTTTAACTGTTGCTACAACAACATCTCCAATACTACTTGTTTTTCTATTTGACCCACCTAAGTTACGGATTACTAATACTTCTTTAGCACCAGTATTATCAGCAACTTTAAGTCTACTTTCGTTTTGAATCATTCCGGTTACCTCCTTTTAGAGTTTATTAAACTGTTTCTGCTTTTTTAACGATTTCTACTAAACGGAAACGTTTTGTAGCAGATAATGGTCTTGTTGACATGATTTTAACTGTATCTCCAACTTGAGCTTCGTTATTTTCATCATGTGCATGAAATTTTGTAGAAGATTTCATACGTTTACCATATAACTTATGTTTTACATGTGTTTCAACTAGCACTGTAATAGTTTTATCCATTTTAGTAGATACAACTGTACCAGTATAAACTTTACGATTATTTCTTTCCATTTGTATCTCCTCCTATTGGTTTAATTCTCTTTCTCTAATCACTGTTTTAATACGAGCGATTGTTTTACGAACTTGTCTAATACGTGCAGTGTTTTCTAATTGTCCTGTAGCTTGTTGGAATCTTAATCCAAAAAGCTCTTTTTTGTATTCTTCAACTTTAGCTAATAAAGCTGGAGTATCTAATTCTCTAATTTCTTGCGCTGTCATAACTATTCACCCTTTCCAATGATTTTACATTTAATAGGTAATTTATGAGATGCAAGTCTTAAAGCTTCTCTTAATGTAGCTTCATCTAAACCAGCAACTTCAAATAATACTCTACCAGTTTTTACTACTGCTACCCATTCTTCTGGAGAACCTTTACCTGATCCCATACGTACTTCTAATGGTTTTTTAGTTTTAGCTAAGTGAGGGAAAATTCTAATCCATACTTTACCACCACGGTTCATATAACGGTTGATGGCAATACGTGCTGCTTCAATTTGACGAGAAGTAATCCAAGCACCTTCAGTTGCTACTAAACCAAATTCACCAAATGATACTTTGTCTCCACCTTTAGTTCTACCTTCGTAGCTAACACGGTGAGGTCTTCTGTATTTTGTTCTTTTAGGCATCAACATGATTATTTATCCCCTTTCTTCTTTTCAGGAAGGATTTCTCCCTTACAAATCCAAACTTTAACTCCTAATTTACCATAAGTTGTATCTGCTTCTGCAGTCGCATAATCGATATCAGCTCTTAAAGTATGAAGAGGGACATTCCCTTCAGAGTAACCTTCAGCACGAGCCATATCAGCTCCACCTAAACGTCCTGAAACATTAGTTTTAATTCCTTTAGCTCCAGCTCTCATTGCTCTTTGAATAGCACGTTTTTGAACTGTTCTAAATGATGCACGATTTTCTAATTGTTCTGCGATATTGTTAGCAACTAATTGAGCAACAACATCTGGGTTTTTAATTTCAACAATGTTAATGAAAACTTGTTTACTGCTTACTAATTTTGATACTTCTTTTCTTAAAGCATCAACTGATTCACCATCTTTACCAATAACTACACCAGGTCTAGATGTGTGAACAAAAATTGTTACACGGTTTTTAGATCTTTCGATTTCTACTTTAGCTACTGAAGCAGTTTTAAGTTTTTTAAGGATATATTCACGAACTCTAATATCTTCATGTAATAAACCAGCGAAATCTTGATCATTTGCGTACCATCTTGAATCCCAATCACGGTTAACACCAACACGTAAACCTACTGGACTTACTTTTTGACCCATTCTAGTACCTCCTATCTTTCATCAACCACACAAGTAATGTGGCATGTTCTTTTTAAAATTCTTGTTCCGCTACCTTTAGCTCTTGCAGCGAATCTTTTTAAAATTGGACCTTCATCAACGAAGATTGCTTTAACATATAATTTTTCTGCATCTGCATCATTGTTGTATACTGCATTTTGAGCTGCAGATTTAACAACTTTTGAGATTGCAGGAGAAGCAGCTTTATTAGTATATTCTAAGATACCAAGTGCTTCTTTAACTGTTTTACCTCTTACTAAATCAACTACTAATCTTGCTTTTTGAGGTGATACACGAATTGTTTTAGCTACTGCTTTTGCTTCCATGTTCTATTCTCCTCTCTATTTCTTTCCTTTTTTATCGTCAGCATCATGACCATGGAAAGTTCTAGTAGGAGCGAATTCTCCTAATTTATGACCAACCATGTCTTCAGTAACGTAAACAGGAATATGTTCTTTTCCGTTATATACTGCAAATGTATGTTCGATAAATTGAGGGAAGATTGTTGAACGTCTTGACCAAGTTTTGATAACTTCTTTTTTACCTGATTCATTTAATGCTTCTACTTTTTTCATTAAATGAGCATCAACAAATGGTCCCTTTTTTAAACTACGTGCCATTTTTTCTTTCCTCCTTATTATTTACCATTGCGACGACGTACGATTAATTTAGTCGAAGCTTTTTTGTTCTTTCTAGTTTTAACACCCATAGCTTTTTTACCCCATGGAGTCATTGGAGCTTTACGTCCGATAGAAGTTCTACCTTCCCCACCACCATGAGGGTGATCGTTAGGGTTCATTACAGAACCACGAACTGTAGGTCTAACACCTTTCCATCTCATACGTCCAGCTTTACCATAGTTTACTAAACCATGATCTTCATTTCCGACAACACCAACTGTAGCTCTACATACAGATAATAATTTTCTAACTTCACCTGATGCAAGTCTTACAATTACATATTTGTCTTCTTTACCTAAGATTTGAGCAGACACACCAGCAGATCTTGCGATTTGTCCACCTTTTCCAGGTTGCATTTCGATATTGTGAATTACAGTACCTTCAGGCATATTTCCCATTGGTAATGCGTTACCAACTTTGATATCTGCGTTTTCACCAGAAATGATTTCCATTCCTACTTCTAACCCTTTTGGAGCTAAGATATATCTTTTTTCACCATCTACATAGTTAATTAATGCGATGTTTGCTGATCTATTTGGATCATATTCAATAGTTGCAACTTTCCCTGGAACATTATCTTTATTTCTTTTGAAATCGATAATACGGTATTTTTGTTTATGTCCACCACCATGATGACGTGTTGTGATAACACCTTGGTTGTTACGACCACCGTTTTTAGATTTTTTTGCAACTAAAGATTTTTCAGGTTTATTTGTTGTAATTTCTTCATAAGTTAATGAAGTCATATTACGACGACCGTTAGTCACTGGCTTATAAGTTTTAATTGCCATCTTTAGTTTCCTCCTAATTTCTTATCTGGAATGAGTTTTCCAATATTTTATCAATTAATCTTCATCAAAATAATTGATTGTGCTTCCTTCAGCTAATTTAACGATAGCTTTTCTTCTTTTATTAGTTTTACCTTCATATCTACCCATTCTTTTAGCTTTAGGTTTAACATTCATAATGTTAACTTTTTCAACTTTTACATTGAATAATTTTTCAACTGCGATTTTAACTTCTGTTTTATTAGCGTTTAAATCTACATCGAATGTATATTTATTTTCTTCAGTTTGAAGGGCTAATGACTTTTCAGTAAGTACTGGTTTTTTTAATACATCTGTAATGTGTGCCATTATGCTAATACCTCCTCAACAGCTTTAATTGCAGCTTCAGTCATAATTAACTTATCGCTGTTTAAGATATCATAAACATTTACATGTTTAGCATCTAATAATTTAACTCCTGGGATATTGCTTGCTGATTTTTCAACATTTAATGTGATTTCATCAACAACGATTAATGTTTTTGCAGGAGCATTTAAGTTTTCTAATACTTTAACCATTTGTTTAGTTTTTGGAGCTTCGAATGAAATTCCATCGATTGCTGTAAATTCATTATCTTGAACTTTTGAAGATAATGCAGATTTTAAAGCTAATCTTCTAACTTTACGGTTTAATTTGAATTTGTAACTTCTTGGTGTAGGACCAAAGACAACTCCTCCGCCTCTCCATTGTGGAGCACGAATAGAACCTTGTCTAGCTCTACCTGTACCTTTTTGACGCCATGGTTTTTTTCCACCACCAGCAACTTCAGTACGGTTTTTAACTTTATGTGTACCTTGTCTTAAAGATGCTCTTTGTAATAAGACCATATCGAACATAGCTTGTTTATGTGGTTCAATACCGAAAACTGCTTCGTTTAATTCTAAGTCTTTAACTTCTGCACCTTCTTGGTTAAATACTTTTACGTTAAGCATTCTCATTTCCTCCTTCTTCAAATTATTCTGCAGCAGCTGTTTCTACAGCTTCTTCTGCTACAGTTTCTTCAACTTCTTCTGGAGTGTAATCTACTAATTCATGTACTGGATTTACTTTACCAGCTTTTTTGATAGCAGTTTTAACAACAACTAAACCTTTTTTAGGTCCTGGTACTGAACCTTTGATTAATAATAAGTTGTTTTCTGGATCTACTGCTACAACTTCTAAGTTTTGAATTGTACGAGTTACATGTCCCATTTGTCCTGGCAATTTTTTACCTGGAGCGATTCTGTTTGGAGCGATTGGTCCCATTGAACCAACAATTCTATGAGCTCCTGAACCATGTCCTTTAGGACCAATGTGTTGTCCATGTCTCTTAATAACACCTTGATAACCTTTACCTTTTGAAGTTCCTGTTACATCTACGACTTCACCAGCTACGAAGCTATCAACAGTAATTTTATCTCCAACTTCATAACTCATCATTTCGTCATAACGAAATTCTTTAATGAAGCGCTTAGGAGCTGTGTTAGCTTTGTTTGCAATTCCTTTTTCAGCTTTGTTTGCTAATTTTTCTCTTTTATCTTCAAAACCAACTTTTACTGCATCATATCCATCAGTAGCAACTGTTTTCTTTTGTAAAACTACGTTTTCAGTAGCTTCTACAACAGTAACTGGGATTAATACACCATCTGTAGTGAAGACTTGAGTCATTCCAATCTTACGACCTAAGATTCCTTTCATGAGTTACACCTTTTACCTTTCTTATAATTTAATTTCAATGTCTACACCACTAGGTAATTCTAATCTAGTTAAAACATCAACTGTTTCTGGTGTAGGGTTCACAATGTCGATTAAACGTTTGTGAGTTCTAATTTCAAATTGTTCACGTGAATCTTTATATTTGTGAACAGCTCTAAGGATTGTATATATTTCCTTTTCAGTAGGTAATGGTACTGGACCAACTACTTGAGCACCTGATTTTTTTGCAGAAGTAATAATTTTTTCTGCTGAAGCGTCTAGAATTTTATGATCAAATGATTTTAATCTAATTCTAATTTTGTTATTTGCCATGATATTCTCTCCTTTCAAAATTCATATAGGATTTGATTCACTCATCGCGAATTACCTGAAACATGCCGTTTCATGACAACGCTTTTCGGTGTTTCAGCAACCTCGCACTTCTACGTGACATCAACATTTGTATTATATGTTAAATTATGCCTAAATGCAATACTTTTTTACTATTTTTTTAAATTTTTTTATTAAATTATTTTCTCGAAAAAGTACGATTCTAAAAGCATTATTTTTGCTCTTTTCTTTTATAAAAAAGAGCTAACTCCTTAAAGTTAACTCTTCTAAATATATTTTTAACAGTTGTTTTCTACATAGCTTTCTTCACCATCTAATTTAGCTAATTCTGCTTGTCTTGCTTCTTCAGCTTCTTTAGCTAATGTTTCAGGCGATTTTAAAGGACCTCTAAATCCAGTACCTGCTGGTAATAATTTACCAATAAGTACATTTTCTTTTAATCCTTTTAACATATCTTTCTTACCTTTAATAGAAGCATCAGTTAAGATCTTAGTTGTTTCTTGGAAAGATGCTGCTGATAAGAATGAATCAGTTTCAAGTGAAGCTTTTGTGATACCTAATAAGATTGGTCTACCTACAGCTGGATGTTTTCCTTCTTTTAATGCTTCTCTATTTAATTCAGTAAATTGAGTAACATTAACATGAGTTCCAGGAAGTGTTCCAGTATCTCCACCTTCAACAATTCTAATTTTCTTCAACATTTGTTTTACGATAATTTCGATATGTTTATCTGAAATTTCGATACCTTGGATACGGTATACTTTTTGAACTTCTTTAATAATATAGTTTTCAACAGCTTCTGTATCAGCTACATTTAATAATTCTTTAGGATCGATAGAACCTTTAGTAATCTTATCACCAATGTTAACATGATCACCAACATTAACTCTTAATTTAGCACCATAAGGAGTTAAATAACTTCTTGTTTCTAAATCATTAGAAACAACAACTTCCATTCTTCCTGAATTATCAATGATATTCGATACTTCACCTTCTATTTCAGAAATAATTGATTTAGCTTTTGGATTACGTGCTTCAAATAACTCTTGGATACGAGGTAACCCTTGAGTGATATCGGCACCACCGGCAACCCCACCATCATGGAAAGTACGCATTGTTAACTGAGTACCTGGTTCACCGATTGATTGTGCAGCCATAACTCCAACAGCTTCACCTAATTCAACAACATTACCTGTTGCTAAGTTACGACCATAACATTTTTTACAAACTCCGCCTTTAGCAACGCAGCCAAGAACTGAACGAATTTCAACTTCTTTAATACCTGCATCGCATACAACTTTAGCGTTTTGTTCTGTAAAAATTTCACCAGCAGCAACTAATAATTCTTTAGTTTCTGGATGGTAAACATCTTTTTGTGAATAACGACCAACTAAACGGTCATATAATGGAACAATAACTGTGTTATCATCTGTATTATATAATTCAGTAACAACGAATCCTCTATCTGTTCCACAATCTTCTTCAGAAATAATAACTTCTTGAGCAACGTCTACTAAACGTCTTGTTAAGTAACCTGAATCGGCAGTCTTTAAGGCAGTATCTGTAGAACCTTTACGGGCACCATGTGTCGAAATAAAGAATTCTGATGCTGTTAAACCTTCACGGAAGGCAGACTTGATTGGTAACTCGATTGTTTCCCCTTTTGGATTGGACATCAATCCACGCATACCTACTAACTGAGTGAAGTTAGAAAGTGATCCACGGGCACCCGAATCAGACATGATGAAGATTGGGTTACGATCATCAGCTTCGAACTCTTGACGTACGACTTCTTGTACTTCATCTTTAACACCAGTCCATAATTTGATTACGCTTTGATATCTTTCTGCTTCAGTTAATTTACCTTTATTGTAGAATTGTTTAATTTGTTCAAGTTTATGATCTGCTTTATCAAAGATTTCAAATTTAGCTTGAGGTACTTGGATATCATAAGCAGATACTGTAATACCAGCAATTGTTGAATATTTAAATCCTTGATCTTTTAACTTATCAAGCATTAAGCTTGTATCAGTTAATGCAGATTGTTTGAATACTTCATCAATGATATTTCCTAAAGCTTTTTTACCTAGTGGTTTCACTACTTCTTGAGCAGTGATATGTGCTTTAATATCAGTTCCCATTGGTACGAAGTATTTATCAGGAGTTTTAGTTAAATTTTCTTTACCTGGTTCATTGATAAATGGGAATTGTCCATCAAAGATATCATTAAAGAAAATTTTACCTACAGTTGTAATTAAATAACTGTTATTTTGTGCTTCTGTAAATGTTGCATTGTGTAATGCAGATGCTTTAATAGCAACTCTTGTATGAAGAGTAACAGTTTTAGCAAAATAAGCATGATCTACTTCATTTCTATCCGCAAAGACAGTACCTTCACCAATTGCTCCAACATCTTCTAATGTTAAGTAGTAATTACCTAACACCATATCTTGGGATGGAGTAACGATAGGTTTACCATCTTTAGGACCTAAGATATTTGTTGATCCTAACATTAATTGTCTTGCTTCTTGAATTGCTTCTTCACCTAATGGTACATGGACAGCCATTTGGTCACCATCGAAATCGGCGTTGAACGCTGGAGTTACTAATGGATGAAGACGAATAGCACGTCCTTCTACTAATTTAGGTTCGAATGCTTGAATACCTAATCTATGAAGAGTTGGCGCACGGTTTAATAATACTGGATGTGCTTTAATAACTTCTTCAACAATTGGCCAAATTTTATCATCCATTTTATCAATTAATCTTTCAGCTGCTTTAATGTTTGTAGCGATTTCTTGATCAACTAAACCATGGATAACAAATGGTTTAAATAAGCTTAATGCCATTTCACGTGGGATACCACATTGATACATTTTTAAGTCCGGTCCTACAGCGATAACTGAACGTCCTGAGTAATCAACACGTTTACCTAATAAGTTTTGACGGAAACGTCCTTGCTTACCTTTTAATGTATGACTTAATGATTTTAATGCACGCCCTCCAGCACCAGTAATTGGTTTAGAACGACGACCATTATCGATTAAGGCATCAACAGCTTCTTGTAACATACGTTTTTCGTTTTGTACGATAATAGAAGGTGTCCCAAGTTCTAATAATTTTTTCAAACGGTTATTACGAGTAATAACACGTCTATATAAGTCATTTAAATCACTTGTTGCAAAACGCCCACCATCTAATTGTAACATTGGTCTTAAATCAGGTGGAATAACTGGTAATGCTTCAAGAATCATCCATTCTGGTTGATTATCAGAAGATCTAAATGCTTCAATAGCTTCTAATCTCTTTAATAATTTTGTACGTTTTTGTCCTTGAGCTTCTTTTAATTCTTTAGAAACAATTTCAAATTCAGCATCTAAATCAACCTGTTTTAATAATGTTTGAATTGCTTCAGCCCCAATTTGAGCTTCGAATGTATGACCAAATTGTTCATAACATTTACGATAATCTCTTTCTGATAAAACTTGTTTATATTCTAAAGGTGTAGATCCTTTATCAATAACAACATAAGAAACGAAATAAATAATTTCTTCTAGTTGTTTTGGTGACATATCTAAGATTAATCCCATTCTTGATGGAATACCTTTTAAATACCAAATATGTGCAACCGGTGTTGCTAATTCAATATGTCCCATACGTTCACGACGTACTGCAGATTTTGTAACTTCTACACCACATCGATCACATACGACACCTTTATATCTAATTTTCTTATATTTTCCACAACTACATTCCCAATCCTTAGATGGTCCAAAGATTCTTTCACAGAATAGACCATCTTTTTCAGGTTTTTGAGAACGGTAGTTAATCGTTTCAGGCTTTTTAACTTCACCATAAGACCATTCACGAATTTTTTCAGGAGATGCTAATCCAATTTGGATTGATGAAAATTTATTAGTATTTGCCATTTTCTATTCCCTCCTTATAATGTTTCACTTTCTTCAGTTTCAGCTAATTCTTCAGATTCTACAGCATCAGTAACTACTTCTTTTTCTTCATTGACATCTTCTTTTTCAATTGATCTTGGGAAGCGTCTTTCTTCGTCTTCGATATTTCTTTCATCAATTTCTTGATCATTTTCATCTAATAGACGAATATCTAATGCTAAGGCTTGTAATTCTTTCTTTAATACTCTAAATGATTCAGGTAATCCTGGTTCTGGCATTGGTTGTCCTTTAACAATAGCTTCATAAGTTTTAACACGACCAACAACATCATCAGATTTAACTGTTAAGATTTCACGAAGTGTATAAGCAGCACCATATGCTTCAAGTGCCCAAACTTCCATTTCCCCAAATCTTTGCCCACCGTTTTGAGCTTTACCTCCAAGTGGTTGTTGAGTAACTAATGAGTAAGGTCCAACTGAACGCGCATGTAATTTATCATCAACCATGTGTGATAATTTAACGAAGTACATAATACCTACAGATACAGGTGAGTCAAAATATTCACCAGTACGTCCAGAAATAATTGGTTGTTTACCATCTTCATTCATTCCTGCTTCTTTCATTAAGCTTTCTAAGTCTTCACGATGTAAACCATCAAAAGCAGGAGTTGCAATATATAAACCTAATTGTTTAGCTGCATAACCTAAGTGTAATTCTAATACTTGTCCGATATTCATACGAGATGGAACCCCTAATGGATTTAACATGATATCTAATGGTGTACCATCTTCTAAGTGTGGCATATCTTCAATTGGTAAGATTTTCGAGATAACCCCTTTGTTACCATGACGACCGGCCATTTTATCTCCTTCAGAGATTTTACGTTTTTGTACGATATATACTTTAACAACACGGTTAACACCAGGTTGTAATTCATCACCGTTTTTACGATCAAAGATTTTAATATCATGAACAATACCAGCCCCACCATGAGGAACTCTTAATGAATTATCTTTAACTTCTCTTGATTTTTCACCAAAGATAGCAAGTAATAATTTTTCTTCTGCAGATAATTCTGCTTGTCCTTTAGGTGTTACTTTACCTACTAAGATATCTCCTTCTTTAACTTCAGCACCAATCATGATGATACCATCACTATTTAAGTTTTTACGTGCTTCGTCTCCAACGTTAGGAATATCTCTTGTAATTTCTTCTGGACCTAATTTTGTATCACGACATTCAATTGAATATTCATCAATATGAACAGATGTATAAACATCTTCTTTAACTAATCTTTCAGACATAATAACAGCATCTTCATAATTATAACCATTCCATGTCATGAAACCTACTAATACGTTTTGACCTAACGCTAATTCACCTTGTTCCATTGCTGGACCATCAGCTAATACTTGACCAACAACAACTTCTTCTCCAACTTTAACAATTGGTTTGTGGTTGATACAAGTTCCGGCATTGGAAATAGCGAATTTAGTTAAACGATATTTGTGAACAACTGCTTCATCATCCACAATTTCAATACGTTTAGCATCTACATAACTTACAGTACCGTTATGTTTACTTACTAAGGCTGCACCAGAATCTCTTGCTGCTTGATATTCCATACCAGTTCCAACAAATGGTGTATGTGGATTTAATAATGGTACGGCTTGACGTTGCATGTTGGCACCCATTAAGGCACGAGTCGCATCATCGTTTTCCAAGAATGGAATACATGAAGTAGCAACAGAAACGATTTGCTTTGGCGAGATATCGATAAAATCAACATCTTCTCTTTTAGCCATAATATTTTCCCCTAAATGACGAGCGATAACTTGTTCATCTAAGATTTCACCTTCATCAGAAGTTTGTACATTGGCTTGAGCAATAATGTAGTTCTTTTCTTCATCAGCAGTTAAATAACGTACATCGTCTTCATCAATGACACAATTATTTACTTTACGATATGGAGTTTCAATAAATCCATATTCATTGATTTTAGCATAAGATGCTAAAGTTGAAATTAACCCGATGTTTGGACCTTCAGGAGTTTCGATTGGACAGATTCTTCCATAATGGGAAGCATGTACATCACGAACTTCATATCCAGCACGATCTCTTGATAAACCACCTGGACCTAACGCAGATAAACGACGTTTATTTGTTAATTCGGCTAATGGGTTAATTTGATCCATGAATTGAGATAATTGTGATGAAGCAAAGAATTCTTTCATTGCTGCAGTTAATGGACGAATATTTGTTAAAGATTGAGGTGTTACTGAATCAACTTCAGATAATGACATTCTTTCTTTAACAACTCTTTCCATTCTTGATAATCCAATTCTAAATTGATTTTGAATTAATTCTCCTACAGAACGAACACGTCTGTTTCCTAAATGATCGATATCATCTAATAAACCAATACGTGCCATATGAGATACTCTATCTTCAGGAGCTAAATCGTATGAATTAAAAATATCAACTAAGTTTAACATATATGAATAAGCCGCAATCATATCAGAAATTGTGACATATTTACAATTTAATGATAAATCTGTACCAATAACTTTCATGACTTTTGTGCGTGATTCATCAACATAAACATTTAATACTTGTAAAACACCGTTACTTTCTAAACGAGGATTTGTTTTCATTTCAACAGTGTGAGCCCCAGCTTCAAAAACTGGTCTTAATTTATCAACAACCTCATTAGTAACTACTGTACCTTTTGTACATACAACGTTACCATCTATATCTTTTACATCTTCAGCTAAAATACGTCCAGCAATACGATCTAAAAGACTTAATTTCTTTTTAAATTTAAAACGTCCTGCTTTTGCTAAATCATATCTTTTTGGATCAAAGAATCTCGTATATAAAAGATTTGTAGCACCTTCTAAAGTAGCAGGTTCTCCAGGTCTTAACTTATTATAAATTTCAATTAAAGCTTCTTCTGTATTTGTTGTATTATCTTTTGCTAAAGTGTTCAAAATAAATTCATGTTCACCAAAAACATCGATAATATCTTCATTACTAGATAATCCTAATGCACGTAATAAGACAGTTCCTGGGATTTTTCTATTACGATCAATACGAACGTTTAAAACATCTTTTGCATCATTTTCGAACTCTAACCAAGTCCCTCTTGATGGGATAATACTACCTTCAAAGACAGTTTTACCACTTTTATCAATGGCATCAGCAAAGTATGCCCCTGGTGAACGTACTAATTGAGAAACAATAACACGTTCTGCCCCATTAATAATGAAAGTACCAGAATCAGTCATTAATGGGAAATCACCCATAAATACTTCTTGTTCTTTGATTTCACCAGTACCAGAATTGATTAAACGTAAAGTAGCACGAATTGGTGCTGCATAGTTTGCATCACGATCTTTACTTTCGTTTACTGAATACTTTGGTTCATCAAAAGCACAATCAACAAACTCTAATGATAAAGTTTCATTGAAGTTTGTAATTGGGTAGATATCATCAAATACTTCTTTAATTCCTACTTCTTTAAACCATTTGTAAGAATTTGTTTGAATTTCTACTAAATTTGGTAACTCTAAAGATCCTGAAATCCTAGAGTAATTACGACGAGTAATTTTGCTTTTTGCTGTAGTTGTTTGCTTTTCCACGAATTAACTCCACCCTTCTTTATCTCTATTAAACTGTTTTTGAGCGCACAAAAACGCTTGATTTTAAATATTAATAGTCATTATAGTATTTTAGATAAAGGTTTTGAAAAAGTCAATACTCTTTTTACAAAAAATAAAAAAAGAAATATTATCTTTTTACACTATGTAATAAGTAATATCCCTTATCTCTTTTTACAATTTCACAATTATCAAAAACTTCTTCCATTTTCTTTTTAGCCGAAGGAGCTCCTTGTTTTTTCTGTAAAATAACCCATAAACTTCCTTGATCATTTAGATGATCAATTGCTTCAGATAAAATTGTTGTGACTACTTCTTTCCCCGCTCTTACTGGAGGATTCGTAACAATAACATCGTAACTTCCTTGAACATTTTCATAAACATAACTTTTATAAATATTTGCCTGAATATTATTGTTTTTCGCATTTAACTGAGCAAGTTCAATGGCACGATCATTGACATCTACCATATCCACATTTAATTGTGAATAAACTTTATTAAGGCATATTCCAAAGGTACCATAGCCACATCCTACATCAAGAAGTGTTTTTTCATTTGTAATTTTAATATTGTCTAATAAAACACGTGAACCATAATCAATCATACTTTTAGAAAAAACACCATTATCACTTGTAAATAAAAGATCATATTTTTGATATCTAAAAACAAATTGTGATTGTTCACTTTTTAAATCAGTATTATCTGTAAAATAATGTTTCATTTGTATTCCTCTATTTCCTTTTTCTTTATTATACAAATAAATCGGATTTTAACCAATAAAAAAAGAAGAATCGTAAGATCCTTCTTTTAAATCAAAGTTATAATTATTTAACTTCTACTGTAGCTCCAGCAGCTTCTAATTTTTCTTTGATTTCTTTAGCTTCATCAGCAGATACTTTTTCTTTGATTACTGAAGGAACTTTGTCAACTAATCCTTTAGCATCAACTAATCCTAATCCAGTGATTTCTCTTACAGCTTTGATTACAGCAACTTTAGTTCCACCAACTTCAGTTAATGTTACGTTAACTTCTGTAGGTTCAGCAGCAGCTCCAGCATCAGCAGCAGCAGCTACAGCAACTGGTGCAGCAGCAGTTACGTCAAATTTTTCTTCGATTGCTTTTACTAAGTCATTTAATTCTAAAATAGTAGCTTCTTCTAAGTAAGCTAAGATATCTTCATGTGTTAATTTTGCCATGTTTATATTCTCCTTTTCATTTATTCTGCTTATTCAGCAGCTTCTTCTACTTTTTCTTCAGCAGGTGCTTCAACTGGTGCTTCTCCACCATTTTCTTCTCTTGCATCTGCTACAGCTTTTACAACTCTAGCGAATTTGCTAACTGGTGCTTGTAACATACCAAGTAACATTGAGTACATACCTTCACGTCCAGGTAATTTAGCAATTTCATTAATTTCTTCTACTTCTAATACTTTTCCTTCAACAATTCCAGCTTTGATTACTAAAGCATCATGATCTTTAGCAAATTCAGCTAAAACTCTTGCAGGTGCAACGGCATCACTATGACCGAATGCAATAGCGTTTGGACCTACTAATTTATCATTGATTTCAGCATATCCAGCGCTTTCAGTAGCTCTTTGAACTAATTTGTTTTTGTAAACTTTGAATTCTACATCTTCTTCACGTAAGGCTCTACGTAATTCAGTGACTTCAGCTACTGATAATCCACGATATTCTACTACTACAGCAGATTGTGAATCATTAAATTTACCAGTGATTTCTTCAACAACGATTTTTTTCGCATTGATTGCTTCTACTGACATTGCTACACCTCCTATAAATTTTTTATATATGCAACAATATACGCGCTATATTTAAAACTCCTATACGTAGATAGGAGTTCAAGTTCATTCATAAACTCAACACCTCGGTAACAAATTAAGGTTTCCCAGTTACTGTCTACGGTATATTGATTGCGACATCTTTTACAAACTATTTAGTAGTTTGAACTTTGATTGCAGGTCCCATAGTTGATGAAACTGCAATGTTTTTAATATAAGTACCTTTTGCTGATGTAGGTTTTAATCTTACGATTAAATCATAAATTGTGTTGAAGTTTTCAACTAATTTAGCATCATCAAATGATACTCTACCGATTGGTAAATGAACGTTACCTTCTTTATCAGTACGGTAAGTTACTTTACCAGCTTTTGTTTCTTGAACTGCTTTAGCAACATCCATAGTTACTGTTCCAGTTTTTGGGTTAGGCATTAAACCTTTAGGTCCTAAGATACGACCTAATTTACCTAATTCAGCCATCATGTTAGGAGTAGCGATCATAACTTCGAAATCTAACCATCCTTTTTTGATGTCTTCTAAAATTTCTTTACCAGCAACGATATCTGCACCAGCATCTTTAGCTTCTTGAGCTTTTTCTCCTTCAGCTACAACTAAAACTTTTTTAGTTTTACCAGTTCCGTGTGGTAATACAACAGCTCCACGTAATTGTTGATCTGCTTGTCTAACATCTAATCCTAAATTGAAAGCAACATCGACACTTGCATCGAATTTTACATTACTTGTTTTTTTAACTAATTCAATAGCTTCTTCAGCTGAATAAAGTTTTCCATTTTCAATTAATGCAGCTGCTTCTGTATATCTTTTACTTTTCTTTGCCATTTAATTTCCTCCTTAGTGGTTATAACGGATTATCCTTCCACGTGATGCTTACGCATCGATTCCTTCAACTTTTACACCCATGTTTTTAGCTGTACCAGCAACGATTTTCATTGCAGCATCTAAATCATAAGCATTTAAGTCAGGCATTTTGTATTCAGCGATTTCTTTTAATTTGTCAGCTGATAATGTTCCTACAGTAGTTGTTCCTGCATTACTAGAACCTTTTTGTACTCCTAAAGCTTTTTTAATCATTTCTGAAGCTGGAGCAGTTTTTAATACAAAGCTGAAATCTTTGTCTTCATATACTGTTAAGACAACTGGTACTGTTTCTCCCATACGATCTTTAGTTTGATCATTGAAAGCAGTACAGAATTTAGGCATTTGGATACCTGCACCTGCTAATGCTGGACCAGGTTTAGCTTGCCCTGCTTTGAATTGAATTTTCATAACTCTAACAACTTTCTTACTCACGCGACATTTCCTCCTTGTAAAAATTTGTCCGTGTTGTGGTCAAATGGGTGTTACCCTTCCACACAACAATGAATACGCAATTATCCTATTGCGTCGACAACTAATTTACCATTATCTCTTGATAAATGCAATACTTTTTTGTATTTTTTTTGCATTTTATCAAATAAATTTAAAAAAAAGAAAAACCCTAGGAAATCCTAGAGTTTTAAATGACCGATTAGTCTAAAGCAGCGATCATTGCTTTATATGAATCTTCAACTAATGAAGCTCCACCAACTAAAGCACCATCAATATCAGGTTGTTCTAATAATGCTTTTAAACCTTCAGGTTTAACAGATCCACCATATTGAATTCTTACTTGATCAGCAACTTCTTGTCCGTATAATTCAGCAACTACTGAACGGATATATCCACAAACATCTTGAGCGATTTCGTTTGTAGCAGTTTTTCCAGTTCCGATAGCCCATACTGGTTCGTAAGCGATAACGCTTCTAGCTGCACATTTAGGACAAACATCTTTGTAAGCAGCAACTACTTGAGTTTTAACAACATCTTTAGTAGTTCCAGCTTCATATTGTTCTAATGTTTCACCAACACATACGATTGGAGTCATATCATTTTTAAGAACTTGAATCATTTTAGCGTTAACTGTTTCATCAGTTTCACCAAAATATTGTCTTCTTTCAGAGTGACCTAAGATAACCCATTCAACTCCGATTTCTTTTAACATTTCAACAGATACTTCACCAGTATAAGCTCCGCTATCTTTGAAGTGTACGTTTTCAGCAGCTACGATTAAATTTTTAGCTCCTGCTTTTGCAGTTTGTAAAGCTAAGTATGGAGTAGCAATTCCCCAATCAGCTTTATCAGTTACTTCTGGATCAACAGCTTCTACGAATGCTTTTGTAGCAGCGATTGTTTTATTCATTTTCCAGTTTCCTACGATAATTGGTTTTCTCATGATTACAAATACCTTCCTTATTATTTATCATCAATTGCAGCGATACCTGGAAGAACTTTACCTTCCATATATTCTAATGAAGCTCCACCACCAGTTGAGATGTGAGAAACTTTATCAGCATATCCAAGTTGCATTACTGCAGCAGCGCTATCTCCACCACCGATGATAGTGTTAGCACCTTCCAAACCAGCTAAAGCTTCACATACAGCGATTGTTCCTTTAGCGAATGGTTCCATTTCGAATACACCCATAGGTCCATTCCATACAACTGTTTTAGCACCAGCTAAAGCAGCTTTGATGTTTTCTACAGATTTAGGTCCGATGTCTAATCCCATGTATCCATCAGGTACATCTTCACCACAAACTTTAATATCACCTTCTGCAGCAAATGCAGTATTGATTACAGAATCTACTGGTAAGATTAATTTATCTCCAGCTTTAGCTAAGATATCTTTAGCTACGTCAATTCTATCATCTTCAACTAAAGAGTTACCGATTGAATGACCTTGAGCTTTAGCGAAAGTATAGCACATACCTCCACCAACGATAACTTTATCAGCAATTTTTAATAAGTTTTCGATAACTAAGATTTTATCAGAAACTTTTGCTCCACCTAAGATAGCAACCATTGGTCTTTCTGGATTACTTACAGCTTTTCCAATGTAGTTGATTTCTTTTTCTACTAAGAAACCAGCTGCTGATGGTAAATGAGCAGGGATTCCAGCTGTAGAAGCATGAGCTCTATGAACTGAACCAAATGCATCTTCAACAAAGACATCACCTAATGAAGCCCAGTATTTTCCTAATTCAGGATCATTTTTACTTTCTCCAGCTTCATAACGAGTATTTTGAACTAAGATAACTTGTCCATTTTCAGCGTTTTTAACAGCTTCTTCTAATTCAGCACCACGAGTGCAATCTACGAATTTTACATCTCTACCTAATAATTCAGCTAATCTAGGAGCAACAACAGCTAAATTGTTTTTAGCTTTGTCTTCTTCAGTTTTCACTTTACCTAAGTGAGAGAATAAAACGATAGCCTTTGGAGATTGTTCTAATAAATATTTGATTGTTGGTAATGCAGCAACAATACGATTATCATTAGTGATTTCTCCTGTTTCTTTACTTCTTGGTACGTTGAAGTCAACACGAACTAAAACAGTTTTTCCAGCGACTTCAATATCTCTAATTGTTTTCTTATCCATTTTTATAATTCCTCCATGGCTGAATTATATCATCTATAATCATTGTTTTCAATTAATTTCATATTATATTATGAGGTGAAAAATATGAAAAATACGAATGTAATCCCTATCCAAAAAATCCCATCCATGTTAAACAATGATTATCAATTTGTCGATTTAAGAGATCCCTATGAGTATAAGAAAATTCATCTAACAAAATTCACAAATATTCCCTATGAAAAGTTCAATCTCAATCAGTATCATTTTTCTAAAAAAGAACCACTTATTCTTATTTGTTATAGCGGAGCTAAATCAAAAAAACTCGCTGATGATCTATGTCAACAAGGCTATGATGCCTATAGTATTGATGGTGGGTTCTATTCTATTTTGCATCAAAAGACATAAAAAAATTAACGGGTGTATACTCGTTAATCCAATGGTTTATTATAAAAACGTCCAATAAAGTTTTCAACTTTAGTTACAGAAACAATAATTTTAGGATCTGTTTCTTTTAAAGCTTCTAAAACATCTCCAACTTCATAACTTGATACAATTGCTGTTAAATAGCTTACAGGATGATGTGAATATCCTCCATAACCATCTAAAGCAGTAATCCCATGATGGAATTTTTCTAAATAAGTATTCACCACTTCATCTTTTTTAAGAGTATAGATGTGTAACATAACACGTTTATATCGTGTATGGAAAGTAGAAATTGTTTTTGTTGAGATAAATTGGAACAAAATAGAATACCCTGCTTTATCAAATCCAAAAACAACTCCAAAAACACATAAAATCATAGCATTAAAGGCAAAAACTTGCATCCAGATTTCTCGTCCATTTTTATTGGCAAAATACAAAGCAATAAAATCTGTACCACCTGAAGAAGCACCCGCTTTTAAGGCAAGTACAATACTCATTCCCCAAATATATCCACCAAATACAACATTTAAAACTTGTTCATCAAATAATGGATAATTTGGAATAATTTGTAATAAAAATGATGTTAAAAAGACTTGTAATAATGAAAAGAATACAAATCGTTTTGATATTTTCTTGGCACAAATAAGTGCAACAGGTACATTTAAAGCAACTAAAGTGAATGCTGTTGGAATTGATTTTCCAAATAAATCAGCAATCATATCTACAAGTAAGGCAATCCCCATAAACCCACCTGACAATAAGTGTGCTGGTCTTACAAATGTTTTAGTTGTAGCAGCCATAATCAATGAAGAACAAAATACACAGGCAAAACTAATTAAATCTCTTTTTTTTATCTTTTTCATGATCTTTCTCCCTAAATTCCACTACATTGTACTCTTTTAGAAACAATTTACAACAGGCAATTATAAAAAAATAAAGATAATTTATTAACAAAGAAAAAGGATTAAATTCACATCTAATCCTCTTACCTATTCTTTCCATTTTTATGATAAATATTTTCAAAAAAATCATACAATTTTAATTCATCTTGTTCAAAGAAGTCAATCACTTCATCACTTGCTTGAATATCAATATTCTTATTTCTTAATATTTGATAAGCCATTTTAGGATTTTCCTCAACTGATTTTCCCATATCAATGATAAATTCAAATCCATCTTGAAAGATAAAACTAAATTGCATCACATAAAGTGTATGTAATCCTTGATGCCATGCGCCACCTTTTTCAAAATAGAGACCTATCTTTACTCTTCTTAAATCCTGCCAACTATATTCCTTATTTTCATTATTTTCTTTTTTAGTTATCAAGCTTTTTAAAATAGATTTTCTACTTTGATAGTGATAACTACAAATTGAAATCTTATTATCTGTTAATTCAACATATTCTAATTTAGTTTCACAAATAACAAATATAATCAAAAGAATAATAAATGAAATACACATAGAAAAAATAATGAGTTTCCCTGATGCTTTATAAAAAGGTATTTGAAAATGTTGTACTGAACTTCGTGTTTGTTCGTTCACATAAGAAATCATATTAGGAAATGCTAAACCAATTAAAATTCCAAAAATTCCAGATATAAATAAAGATAAAACACTAATGCCTAACAGACTTCTTGGTATCGACTTATAACCAATAACTACTGTTTGATCTTTCTTAAAATAATCAAATACTTTCTTTAAGTCTTTTTTCTTAACTTTTTCATTCCCTATTTGATTACCTTCAATTACTTGATCTAATAATGGGATATTCTTCTCTTTTAAATCTTCACACATGTTTTTTATATATTGCAATGATTCTATTCGGGTATTCACTTTTTCAATATGGTTTTCTAAAACATCTTGAAATGTGACTTTATTATCTAAGATATCTTTAATATCTTCTATTGGTACATTGATATCTCTTAAAAACATAATTCTTTCTATTTTATGAACATCTTCTTCATTATAATTTCGATAACCATTTTCATCTCTATAAGGTTGAATCAATCCCATCTTTTCATAATATCTTAGTGTATAAGAACTGATTTTTAATTTTTCTTGAACTTCTTTTATTTGCATAACTTTCACCTACTTTTTTAACTATCTGTTTTTACCATTTTTATGATAGATATTTTCAAAGAAATCATACAATTTTAATTCATCTTGTTCAAAGAAGTCAATCACTTCATCACTTGCTTGAATATCAATATTTTTGTTCCTTAGTATTCGATAAGCAATCTTAGGAGACTCTTCCATTGATACCCCTGCATCTACACAATATTTAAAACCATCTTTAAAATAAAAACTAAATTCAGGAACATAGAATGTTTTGATTCCACTTCTTCCTGTACTCTTATTTTCAAAATATAATTTAATTTCGACTTTATCTAATTCATCCCAAGTATATTTTATATTATGTTTACTTTCTTTTTTTAAAATCATACTTTTTAAAATAGAAACACGCTTTTGATAATGATAACTACAAATTGAAATATGATTATCTACAAATTTAATATAATTTTGTTTTGCGTTACAAAGTATCATTATTATTTCTAATAAAATAAAACCTAAAATAATCCCAATAGCCAATGTAAATCCCGATGGCTTAAAAATAGGTATGTATAAATCATTTGGAGTATTTGAAAATTGTTTATTAATAGAGGCAATTATATTAGGTATTCCAACAACTACAAGAAAACCTATAATTACCGACAAAAAAATTGCAATAGGAATTGATGAAACTATATCTCGAATGGTTACTCTTGTTCCAATGATTACTGTTTGATCTTTCTTAAAATAATCAAATACTTTCTTTAAATCTCTTTTCTTAACTTTTTTATCTCCTATTTGATTGTCTTCAATTACTTGATCTAATAAGGGAATATTCTTTTCCTTTAAATCTTTACACATATTTTTTATATATTGTAATGATTCTATCTCGGTATTCACTTTTTCAATATGATTTTCTAAGACATCTTGAAATGTGACTTTATTATCTAAAATATCTTTGATATCTTCTATAGGAACATTGATATCTCTTAAAAACATGATTCTCTCTATTTTGTGAATATCTTCTTCACTGTAGTTTCGATATCCATTTTCATCACGATAGGGTTGAATGAGTTCCATCTTTTCATAATATCTTAACGTATAGGAACTGATCTTTAGTTTTTCTTGAATTTCTTTAATTTGCATAACTCTCACCTACCTTCATTATTTCATACATTCAACTAAATAGCCATCATCTTTTAATAATTGAATAATTCCTTTTTTACCATAGAGATGTTTACATCCTACACCTATAAAATCATGTTTATTATTATGAATACTATCGGCTAAAGTATCTTTCATATGAATGTTTCTATTATATGCAAGTATATTCCAATACTTTTCATACTTTTCTTTATCACTATCATTTAATTGTTCTAACTGATTTAACAATAAATTTTGTTCATATTCATAATATTGTGTATTACCACTATAATAAGCATCTAAATCTTCTTTAGCACTTTTTATTACCATTTCTTTATTTGCTAAATTATCTAATATCGTCTCTGAGTAATCCCCTGATAATTCAGTTAATAGCTTCATTTGAAATTCAATACCTTCAACTTCTTTAAAATTCTTTTTCTTTTGAGCATACTCATAAATATAATTATCAATTGCACTAAATTTACTTATATTTGCCTTATTCAATACTTCAGGATCACTATTTATAAGTGAGTTTATTACAAATACATTATAGAGTGCATAACCAGGTTTTCCTTTCAAACTTTTGTATTGTTTCATTAGATTTTCATATTTATCTTCTAGACCTAAATCACGAATTGAATTGTACGTATTGTATTTAGTGATTTCTTCTGTTTCTTTTGGCGATGGTTTCATATCACATTCTAAATAAATCGAATCACTTTCATCTAATGCCTTTTCTGTTACCTTATCCAAACTTTTAATAGGATACCTTCCTGGATGACATGTTCCAAATAAATATGAGTATCCTCCTTTTTGATCAGATACTTTGTAAAGAAACATACTTGTATCGATGATTCTTGTGTTTTCTTCTTTCTTTTGAGTCGTACACCCACTCATCATCACTAAAACAAGAACTATGATTAATTTCACTAACTTTTTCATCTTATTTCCCTTCTTTCTAACCAAAACATACACGTTAGAGTTACTATAAGGTCAATAAGTATTCTTTATTTTTTAAATATTCTTTTAAAATAATTTTTTCGTTTTTAGTAAAACCTAAAATATCCATGGCCACATCAAAAGAAACATTTAGATTTTTCATAACATTATAAATACCTCTAACATTATTTTGTCTTGTAACTTCTCTTGTCACTTTTCTGACTGTTTTTTCTTTAATATCCATTTCTATAGCTTGACTTAAATTACACATTATCTCTAATTCCTTATCTATTTCTTTATTATTTATGTATTTTTTTATTAATCTTTCTTTATACTTTGCACCCATTCGATAACTTAAGATGATGTGCATTAAAGTAAGAATTTCATTATGTTGTTTACATTCATTATTTGATCGATATCGATTTGAAATATAAATCCTGTATTTATAAATGTTTAGTTGGGAATTTATATTCATTAAAACAGTTCCATCATCATATTCTAAAGATCGGGTTATAAAATATAAATGATATACTTTATGTTTCTTTCTTTTATTTACATGTGCATCTTCTATATAATCTAAATTTAAATAGAGATTGATTTGAATACATTCCTTTAAATTAAAATAACATCGTACATCTTGTTTATTATTTTTATCTCTTTTCTTTGAGTAAATATATTCTTCTAATGAAGACATTTTAATACCATAAATATGTTTACTTATTTCTTCAATTGTCATTTTCTTTGCCTCATCTACATATTCTTGAATAATTCTTGATAGAATTTCTTTATGACAAATAATTCTTTGACAACAATAATCATACATACGTTTTTTATTTTGAATCCCATTCATATTTTTATCCTCCACAATATATATTCGTCATGTTGTCTCCTTTTTTCTTCAAAAAACAAAAAAAAGACCAAATATTTCTATTTGATCTTTCATAAATTATTTATTTTTTAAATCAGATTCATCAAACGCTTTAGAAATAGCACCACCTGGAGCAACCATTGGGAAAACTTTATCATCTTTACCAATCATTACTTCAATTAAAACAGGTCCATTTGTATCTAAAGCTTCTTTAATAGCTGGAGCAACTTCTTCTTTAGTAGAAACACGAATTGCTTTACATCCTAATCCTTCAGCAACTTTACAGAAATCAACTTTATCATCTAAAATCGTATTACTATAACGTTTACCATAGAATAATGTTTGCCATTGTCTTACCATTCCTAATACCTTATTGTTGATAACAACTTGAATAATAGGCACATTGTAACGACTTGCTGTAGCAAGTTCATTCATATTCATTCTGAAACATCCATCACCAGCAATATTAAATACTGGGAAATCAGGATTTCCATACTTAGCACCAATTGCAGCGCCTAAACCAAATCCCATTGTTCCAGCTCCACCTGAAGTAATTAATTGACGTGGACGTCGATAATGATAATATTGAGCAGCCCACATTTGATGTTGTCCAACATCTGTACAAATAATCGCATTACTATCTGTTAAATAATCAATTTGTTCAAGGACATAAGGTCCTGTAAGAGTAGAATCATCATAGTTAAGTGGATAACGATCTTTTAAATCACGAATTTGTTTTAACCATTGTGGATGGTTTTGTCTTTCTAACTTATTATTTAATTCATTTAAAATACATTTAGCATCACCAATAATACCTAAATCAACTTGAATATTTTTATTGATTTCAGCAGCATCTACATCAATGTGAATAATTTTAGCATTAGAAGCAAATGTTTGAGTATTACCAGTAACACGATCAGAGAAACGTGCACCAACTGTAATTAATAAATCACATTGACTTACCCCAAAGTTACTTGCTTTTGTTCCATGCATTCCAAGCATTCCTGTATAACGAGGTCTTGTATTATCAAAAGCCCCTTTACCCATTAATGTTTCACAAACAGGTGCATCAATTTTTTCTGCAAATTCTTTTAATTCTTGATTTGCACCAGATGAAATAACACCACCACCAGCAAAGATAAATGGTTTTTCACTTTCTTTGATCATTTCAATTGCTTGATCTAAATCTTCAACAGTATATGTTTCAGTTTTAGGTTCAATAGCTTTTGGTTGAAGTGGTTCAAATTCCATCTTTTCTGCAGTAACGTTTTTAGTAACGTCTACCAAGACAGGTCCTGGTCTACCTTCTTTAGCAATATAGAATGCTTTACGAATTGTAGGCACTAAATCTTTAATATCTTTAACGATAAAATTATGTTTTGTAATTGGCATTGTCACACCAGTAATATCAATTTCTTGGAAACTGTCACGTCCTAAGATTTCAACACCAACATTTGCAGTAATAGCAACAAGTGGTGTTGAATCCATATAAGCCGTCGCAATTCCAGTAACAAGGTTTGTTGCCCCTGGTCCTGAAGTAGCCATACAAACACCAACTTTTCCTGTTGCTCTTGCATAACCATCAGCTGCATGAGAAGCACCTTGTTCATGAGAAGTCAAAACATGATTGATTTTATCTTGATAGCGATAAAGTGCATCATAGACGTTAAGAATAGTTCCTCCCGGATAACCAAACACTGTATCGACACCTTGTTCAATTAAACATTCACATATAATTTCTGAACCAGTTAACATCATTTTGTTTTTCCTCCTTTTATTTTTTTTCTTCTGGCGCTTGTAATACAGCACCTTTATCTGCAGATGTTACTAAAGAAGCATATCTTACTAAGTAACCTTTTTTAATACGAGGTTCCCTTGGTTGCCATTTAGCTTTTCTTGCAGCCATTTCTTCATCACTAACACGAACATTCATTGAATGATTTGTGATATCAATATCAATAATATCTCCTTCTTCAATGAAAGCAATTGGTCCACCTAAAGCAGCTTCAGGTGCCACGTGTCCAATAGAAGCTCCACGAGTAGCTCCAGAGAAACGACCATCTGTGATTAAAGCAACATCTTTATCTAAGCCCATACCAGCGATTTCTGAAGTTGGTGATAACATTTCACGCATTCCAGGTCCACCTTTAGGTCCTTCATAACGAATAACAACAACATCACCTTTAACGATTTTTCCTTCACGAATAGCAACAATGGCATCATCTTCACAGTCAAAGACACGCGCTGGTCCTGTATGCACCATCATTTCTTTAGCAACCGCTGATTGTTTTACAACCGCACCATTTGGACAAATATTACCTTTTAAAACAGCAATACCACCATAAGGTGAATATGGATTTTCTACCGGACGAATGATTTCAGGATCTAAGTTGACGCATCCTGCAATATTTTCAGCTACAGTTTTTCCAGTAACAGTTAATAAATCAGTTGATAATAAACCTAATTTATTAATTTCATTCATTACTGCATAAATTCCACCTGCTTCATTTAAATCTTCCATAAATGTATCACCAGCTGGAGCTAAGTGACATAAGTTAGGTGTTTTCTTAGAAATTTCATTCGCAATTTCAAGATTTAAAGTAACTCCTGCTTCATGAGCAATAGCTGGTAAATGAAGCATTGAGTTTGTCGAACATCCAAGTGCCATATCCATTGTTAGAGCATTGATAAATGCTTTTTCAGTCATAATATCACGAGGACGAATATCTTTTTTAATAAGTTCTACGATTTGCATACCTGCATGTTTCGCAAGTCTAATTCTTTCTGAATAAACAGCTGGAATTGTTCCATTTCCACGAAGAGCCATTCCTAAAACTTCAGTTAAGCAGTTCATTGAGTTTGCTGTATACATACCTGAACATGAACCACAAGTTGGACAAGCTTTTTGTTCAAATTCATGAAGTTTATCTTCTGTCATATTTCCTGCATTGAATTGTCCTACTGCTTCGAATAATGAAGATAAACAAGTTCTTTTACCATCCATTTTACGACCTGCTAACATCGGTCCACCAGAAACAAAGATTGTTGGAACATTGACTCTGGCAGCAGCCATTAATAATCCTGGCACGTTTTTATCACAGTTAGGAATCATAACTAAACCATCAAATTGATGTGCTTCAGCCATTGCTTCTGTACTATCAGCAATTAATTCACGTGTAACAAGTGAATATTTCATTCCTGTATGGTTCATGGCAATCCCATCACAAACAGCGATTGCTGGAATTTCTACGGGCACCCCACCAGCAAGATAGATTCCTTTTTTTACAGCTTCACAAATTTTATCTAAGTTCATATGTCCTGGAACAATTTCATTGAAAGAATTGACAACCCCAATTAATGGTCTTTCTAATTCTTCATCTGTATACCCAGCGGCATTAAATAATGATCGATGAGGAGCTCTTTCAGTTCCTTTTTTTACAAAATCACTTTTCATCCCTATATCCTCCTATAAATGACTTACAATAAGGTCTCCCATTTCACGAGTCCCTACTAATGTTTTACCTTCAGACATGATATCTGTTGTACGATATCCTTCTTTTAATACTTTTTCAATAGCATCTTCCACATCTTTTGCTTCTTGATCTAAATCAAAAGAATAACGAAGCATCATTGCTGCTGATAAAATAGTTGCAATTGGATTTGCAATATTTTGTCCAGCAATATCTGGTGCACTCCCATGACTTGGTTCATACATACCAAAGCTATCTTCTCTTAAAGAAGCACTTGATAACATTCCAATTGAACCAGTAACCATACTTGCTTCATCTGATAAAATATCACCAAACATATTTTCAGTTAAAATAACATCAAATTGTTTTGGATCTCTCACAAGTTGCATTGCACAGTTATCCACTAACATATGTTCTAAAGTAACTTCTGGATATTCTTTTGCGACTTCTTCTACAACTTTACGCCATAAACGAGAAGTATCTAAAACATTTGCTTTATCCACGCTTGTTACTTTTTTATTTCTTTTCATCGCAATATCAAATCCACGTTTAGCAATACGACGAATTTCACTTTCACTATAACTCATTGAATCATGAGCAACCATTTGATCTCCTTCTTTTTCAGTAGAACGTTCACCGAAATAAAGACCACCTGTAAGTTCACGCATGATCATCATATCAAATCCACCTTCAGTTAATTCTTCTTTAAGTGGACAAGCCCCTTTTAATTCATCATATAAGTAAGCAGGACGTAAATTTGCGAATAACCCTAATTCTTTTCTAATTTTTAATAAACCTGCTTCTGGTCTTAATGATGGTTCTAATTTATACCATGGTGAAGTTGTCGTATTTCCACCAATAGCCCCTAATAAAACACTATCACTTTTTTTAGCAATTTTTAAAGCTTCATCACTTAACGGCACACCATAAGCATCGATTGAACAACCACCCATTAAGATTTCTGTATAATTAAATTTATGATTGTATTTTTTTGCAACAGCATCTAAAACTTTCATCGCTTCTGTAACGATTTCAGGCCCGATTCCATCACCTTTAATAACCGCTATATTCTTTTCCATTTTTTATCCCCTATTTTTTAGAATTTACATAATTTACTAAACCATCAGCATCAATCATTTTTTGTAAGAATTCTGGAAATGGTTGACTTTGGTAAGTTTCATTTTTTGTTTTATTTGTGATTACACCTGTTGAAAAATCAACTTCTACTTCATCACCTTTTTCAATTTTATCAGCTGCTTCTTCACATTCCATAATTGGAAAACCAATATTAATTGAATTACGATAGAAAATACGCGCAAAGCTTTTTGCGATAACACATTTAACCCCAGCAGTTTTTAAACAAAGAGGTGCATGTTCTCTTGAAGAACCACAACCAAAGTTTTGACCTGCTACAATGATATCTCCTTTTTCTACAGTTGAAGCAAAAGTAGGATCAATATCCACCATAGCATGACTTGCAAGTTCTTTTGCTTCAAATGAATTTAAATAACGTGCAGGAATAATTACATCTGTATCAACATTATCTTTATATTTATAAATTTTCATTATTCTTTACCTACCTTTTCAGGATTTGCGATATATCCAGCAATCGCACTTGCTGCAGCTACTTGTGGAGAAGCTAAATAAATAAGTGCTTCGGTATCCCCCATACGTCCTACGAAGTTACGGTTTGTTGTTGAAACACATTTTTCACCTTTAGCCATAACACCCATATGTCCACCCATACAAGGACCACAACTTGGTGTATTGAATGCACATCCAGCTTCTACAAAGATTTCAGCTAAGCCTTTTTGAATACATTGTAAGAAGATTTTTTGTGTTGCTGGTACAACCATAACACGTACATTGTCTGCAACTTTTTTACCTTTTAAAATTGCTGCTGCTTTTTCTAAATCAGATAAACGTCCATTTGTACAAGATCCAATAACGACTTGATCGATATAGATTTTATCCATTTCTTCAATTTCATCAATTGTATGTCCATTTCCTGGTAAATGAGGAAAAGCAACAGTTGGTCTTACTTCACTTAAATTGATTTCTAATACTTGTTCATATTCAGCATCTTCATCTGCTTCAAAAACTTCATAAGGTTTTTTAGAATGTTTTTCAATGTAAGCAATTGTTTGATCATCAACAGGGAAAATACCATTTTTAGCCCCTGCTTCAATTGCCATATTACAAATTGTAAAACGATCATCCATTGTTAAGTATTGAATACCATCTCCCACAAATTCCATTGATTTGTATAAAGCACCATCAACACCAATTTTATCAATAATATGTAAAATAACATCTTTCCCACTGACATATTCACTTGGTTTACCAGTAATCACAAATTTAATTGCGCTTGGTACTTTAAACCATAATTCTCCAGTTGCCATTCCAGTAGCGATATCCGTTGTCCCTACACCTGTAGAAAAAGTTCCTAATGCCCCATAAGTACATGTATGACTGTCTGCCCCAATAATACATTCACCAGCCACAACGATTCCTTTTTCTGGTAAGATGGCATGCTCCACACCACATTTACCTTGTTCCATACGATGTGTTAAACATTGTTTGTTTGTAAAATCCAAAATTGCTTTTGAATTTTCTGCAGATTTAATATCTTTATTTGGTGTAAAGTGATCTGGTACTAAAACCACTTTATCTTTATCAAAGACCTTATCTGCCATTTTATCAAAAATTGGTAATGCCATTGGCCCTGTAATATCATTCGCCATTACAACATCCAATTTTGCTTCAATTAATTGTCCCGCTTCAACATGATCTAATCCTGCATGTTTTGCTAAGATCTTTTGTGTCATTGTCATTGCCATTGTTTAAATTCCCCCTTCATTTTTTTAACCTTAGTAGGTTGTCATTAGAAAGTCATGACTTTCCAATGACAACACACTAAAGTGTGTTGATTAGTTATTGATTAATTTATCTTCATCAGACCAAGAATATAATTTTCTGATTTC